>Ga0065711_1001134_pt1 | contig 47743 bp, 30 predicted proteins | sample Hoacrofraction12_FD_59098 | JGI IMG/M metagenome (GOLD analysis project Ga0065711, IMG submission 59098) | Hoatzin crop microbial communities from Cojedes, Venezuela - Epithelial fraction 12 v2 (version 2) | ecosystem: Host-associated > Birds > Digestive system > Esophagus > Crop | place... | reverse complement strand
AAAAAAAAAAAAAAAAAAAAAAAAAAGAATGTCTTAAACTGTTTTAACTGTTGTTACCAACTATGGAAAAACTTTTATTTGCACACACAGGCCATGCTACTGAACAAAAGTCTAACTTTTTTATTTATATTTGAGTGGAAAGAAAAAAAAGATGTTTCCTTGGAGCTTCTGCTCCAAGGAAATGTATAGAACGACAGACTTGCTACAGATGGAAGTGTCTATTAAAGACTAGACAGATACCAACACACATTTTCTTGGGTTTTGGTCACAGAGGTTCCTGCTCAGGCCTCCAGAGAGAGAAATGGGTCATCACATCTCTGCTCCCCAGTGGCAGCGGAAAGCCACAGTCATGACCAGGTGACCAGCTCCACTTCTCAGCAACCAGCATCACACGCTACACCTTCTACCCATGGCAAGGAGACTCAACAGCATTTCACAGACTTTTGAAGGCCCACGAGCAGTTACACAAACCATAAAGGTGAAAAACTACCTTATGAAGAATGAAGCCGCAGCTGAGGTACCTGCCGAGACCCCATCTGGAGCAACCAGGCTCTGGGAGGCTGCTGAGCTGCCTGCTCCTGTGGGATCGGAGTTGTTCTGCCCTGAGCTGATCTGAACATTGGGACCATCTCGGCCACTTTCTGGTGCTGTTTCTGCCTGAAAAAATCAAAACATATGTACAGGTTAATACACTTGCTGAATGTCCATGACAGGGAACAATCCAGCACTTCCAAAGCGTGTCTTTGCAAGGCTGAAGGTGAAGATCAGCAGCAGCTGAGGAGCAATACAGCCAGACAAGAGTACCACAGCAGGTCCTGCAACAGAGAAGATAAAAAACATGACCGCAGCAGACAATCAGAATAACACAAAGATCCCTGTGATGGGTGATGCACAGTTAAATAGTTTGACAGGCATGAAGAAATGGAAAACGATAAGCAGAAGCCTTTTGTTTTACAGTGTTATTTGGGAGCTGGCAGAACTGTTTATCTGGTTCAGTTATAACTGTCAGGAGTTATTTCTCAGTGGCACATCATCTACAAGACCTATCTGTTTAAGAGGAACTAACCAAACGGTCACATTTGTAACACGCTTCCACATGAACAACCCCACAAACTAAATAAAAAAAATTGATTTTTTTTAAAACGTATTTACAGACCCGCTTTTCAGCATTATCTATCTTAGCAGCATAAGTACACGGCATTCTTGTCTCCTGCAAGCTGTTCCAGTGGAAGAACAGGAGTGACTGGAGATGCACCCTCTCCAACATAACACATCTGCGGTATATGAGACAGACTGTGGAGGGGGGAGTAACTGTTTGGGGATTTTGCCAAAATATCAGACATCTGTATTGTGAAATTGTGTCATGTCGATGTCTTCATGCTTAGGCCACCAATTCTTCCAGTACCAAGTTCAATTAAGTCCCATCAGTCAAATGCTCAGCTCATTGACAGTGCTGGGAAGGCCTTCTTTTCGGAAGAACCTGCTCTATGTCTAGGAGTACTAAAGATTTAATTAAAGATGACACCACAATAAATATTTGTCAAAAGAGTTAATTGCTTCACGTATTATAATATATGATGTTTCTGTCATCTGAAATACTACTTTGACATTTCCAACTAATTAGCTAAAATAAATTCAAGAAAAGGAGACAGCCTTGTAATGAAGCACAAAAGCAATTAAGTACTTCCTGGGATGCCACCAAATTTTAAATTTTGTGTTGCCATAGATCATGTTTTACAACTACAAATATACAGACATGGTAATAGGGCCTCCCCAGTTACATACACACCCTCTATTTTCTCATACACTGACAACCCAAACAATTTTTCTCATGAGAACTGAGGCAACCCGGTTATTAGGTATCAAGTAAAACAAAACTCTGCCAACCGAGCAGTGCTCGACCGGTGCATGAAAGGCTGTCTGGAGTTTCATCTGGACTCATTCCCATAGGTTGAGTGGTGAATTCCCAGTTCCCAGCAAAGCCAACAAGAAGAAAGTGCACCCAGCTCTTCTGAAGGTCTGCTCTTTAAAGATTAATACTATTATCAGTGTTATGGAGTGGCTGACTAATGCTTTACCATAGACTGCCACACAAAAAAGTATTTTTATGAAGCTCACCTAAGAGAACTGAGGCTGAGAAACAGAAGAATATTCACGCAGATTAACTTAATCCTAGCGAAGCTACTCGTGCTAGAAGCCTAACCGGAAACTTTGAATAACCCTCTGCAAAACCCTTCACTTTGTAATACAGATGTCTCAGAAGACTTAGCAATGCAGGCAAAAAGGCAGTGATCAAGCACTGCCAGAGGTTAAGACTGGCACAAAAAATGGTATGCCAGCAATACGAGCAGGTACTTCAGCATTAACAAATCGAAGCGACATATGTGCGGTCTTGACCTATACCAAGCCACGGAAAGCATATGGCATGGGGAAAACAATGCAGACTGGGAAAGATCCAAATGTGACATCTGAACTTCTGAGTACCACGAACTGATGCAAAGCACTAACAACACGCAGAGCTTACTACAGGCTTAGCAGTTTGCAGACTAAGAAATCTACACCAGAAACTCTGGAGCCAGTACACAGGGCTCACAAATTGGCACACCAAGGGACTGTCATGCACAGCGGCCAGTGGCATGGTGGCCAGCAAGAGAAGGAAACCCCACCAGCAGCCACTGGCAGGCTAACACTAGCATTTGAATAGTTGCATATGTTCTGCTGGGAACACAAGCATAACACTCTGTCACTTGTGCTGTTGTCTCAGACTAAAAATTACAGGGTCAGTATGAATTCCTAAGACATATTTTTCCATTCCCTTTCAACAGGGGCTATATTAGACAACAGGACTTCGAAGCAAAGCAAATCACGTGTTTAAGGAAAACACCCGAAAAAAGGCAGAAGCACCAACATGGTTCTAATCACTCATACTTTAACTAATGCATAGTTTAAATGATAGCATAATCAAAAGCTAAAGATGAAATGTGTAGAGTTAGCATGAAACTTCAGTGGATTTTACAGCAAAGTGTAACAGATTTCTAAGAACTGACAAGAATTTGTTAAGCATACAGGGTTTTCTTTCTTTTTGAACACACTGTTCATCTCCTGAGGGGTCAATCCCTGTAAAAGCTATTCATATTTAACAAAAATATGAGCAATGTATAACATACATGCTTTTTTAATCACTTTTTTATTTCTACAAGAACTTACAAACATTTCTAAAAGACACCAATGATTGTGGACATAACAGCATCTAACTTGAAATATCCAAATCAAACCTGGTATTTCAGATAGCAGATGGTTAATATACTTTCTAAACCACCATATCTAAGCTGGATGTCTGTAAATTGCCATTCTCACATTAGACACTTTTGAAAACTCAAACTGTAATTTCTGGGTAATTTTGAAAGTTTTATTCTCAGTTCTGTGCGTGAAAAGAGGATGTGGGGAAGTCAAGGAGAAGGCATCGATTCTTGTAAAGGGGGAAAAAGTGAAGTAACACAAGCAAGATCAAATTATCAGAAGACTAGTGCAGAAGACAACCCATATCTTTTTCATAAAGTCTTCAATTACCCAATTAGTATTCTTGAACACAGAGGTCACATCAGTTTTGCTGCACGGTGAGAAGCTGAAAAGCATACAAGTTCTTCCAAGTTTAGCATTCATTTCAACAACTGCTTACACCATCCAAAGTGTAAATACTTTCCAGCACAACCATATTCAGCTCTTCCTGAGACAGCTACATGTCTCAGCTGATGAGGAGGACTCAGGTATGAGGAGATCCAAGTCATCTGCCCTGAGGCGGGAAAACTAAAGACAAGTGATGGGACCCTTCTGGGCACTCATTTGTCACTTACGCTTGTGTCGCTTACAGCTGCTGAAGGGGTATGAATAAGATAAGGGGGCTTTGCTTTTAAACTAAATGCAGGAATTACTTCATGCATCTCCCTCGTCTCAACTCATGCTCTTCTGGGGACTGCGTGTGGAAAATACAATTCTCTAGAAAAAATGGAGCAACATTGCACGACTTAAGCATGCAAGCATAGGGAGCAGACTCCAGTCTGCAGCTGAGAGGGAACTGTGCTTCACTGTTTGCTAAATTTCCATAAATCACTCATGATCAAACACAGAAATCACAACCTTATCACTCTAAAGTGTTACTGACTGCACTGAATATTTAACGTGTCATAAGTCTCCGCATCCAGAGGGATGAACATGAAAACCAGTACCAGTGAGAGCACAGCAAGGACAACACTTGAAAACATCACACGAGGCGTTCTGCACATGCAGGAATGACCAGTGTCTTGGTGCTTCATATCAGTGCTTGCACCATGGACAGGAGGGTTTCGGTACCAGGTCCCAGTGCCTGTCCTGAGGATGCTGGAGCAAAGCTGGATGTGGCAGGGCCACAACAAGCAATTACAGCACAAGGTGTTCCCAGTTAATATGGCCAAAGGCTGTGGAGAGCGCAGGAAGAGACAGAGGTGATCTGACATACTCGGGCTGTGGAGGTAAGCTGGGCAGAGCAGAAGCATCCCCTGCCTTGTCCCTGATTCCCAGCACACAGGTTCCCTGCTGTGACCAGATGGCAGGAAACATCTGCCCAGGTTTAAAAAAATCCAGACCTGTCCAAAAATCACACTGTAGAGAAGTTGATCATAGATTAAATTTCCAGGTACACAGTAAGCTGTCGGGCCATTACCATCTAAAGGACAATTACAACCCCGACAAGCTCTTTACAAGTTTGAAGCACAAAGCCAAAAACTAAGCCATAAAGTTTCCAGTTTCCTGAATATTTCCATCCTTTGGACATTGACCTTTGTCTAGGGATCCAAAAAAGTCAAGCTAGGTGCTGCCACTTTGTCTCTGTAATTCATGCAAAATATGTGCCTGGTGACAGGCAAGAAGAACATGGAAATATGAAAATCTAGAGAAAAATAGATCAGTTCTGGATAGCACTGTAATGGTAAAAGAAAACCAGACAGTTGGATAGAGCTGCAAAAGAAAGTAATCAGGTATGATGTCTAAATTTAAGTATCAAGGACAGATTCACAGAAGAGGGAATGGAGAAAATTATAAAAGCATCAGTGAGTCTCATATACATCTGCGTAATCAGAGTCAGAACTCAATACAATTTATTTTAAAAAATTGGTCCCATAATGAAAGCATTCAGCAGGGCTTCAACCATGAATTGCAGGTGAAGCTCTAGCAACACTAGGCCTAGGTCTGTAATGGGGCTTCTTTCCTGGCGATTTTTTAAGTTGTTTTTACCCCTTTCTGACTAGCAGGCAGACATACAGAACTTTGAGAATTTGCTTTAACTTACTATTTTCCCCTTTCAGACCAGAACATCACAGCCAATTAAACTGTAAAAACTGCTTGATCTAATGATTTTGCAATATATTAAATCTACAGTTTGTATATAATAAAACAATAATTTTCCCCCTAAATGATTCATGCTAAGACTTCTATGACCTACTGTCACTAACTGGAACAAATCTGACGTAAATCTCTATCTGGATAATGCTCACACTATAAACCTTTCTTTCCCGTAAGAGTGGGTAAGTCCTGCATACGTCTTCTATGTGAAATGTCTCCTCCTCAGACTGCCTAGCTTTATGTAAAGTTAACAGTGCAGTATATGCCAGGATGAAGTGAAACATGTTCTAGATAAACTTTTTACTGCCTTTCGTCAATGTTTCTGCCGGGGCTCATTACAAAATAACTACGGCATTTTATAACTACAACACACCACTGCAGTCATTTTATAACCTGCAGCTGTGATGTGGTAACAAGAACACCTAAACCTGTAGTTTCAGACTTTTATGTGCATCTCACGTTCAATGTGAATCAAACACAGAGCGTTAATATCCCTTCCTCCAAAACAGGCTTTCAGCTACAAGAGCTGCTAATGCCTGACTTCTTCTCTGTCTCTGAAGATGAGGCAGAAGGAGAAAAATCACAGAGAAGCAGAAATAAATAGAAACAGGAGGGCTTGTCTACTGTCACAGACTGGAAAGTAATATAGGAGATCCAAAGACAACCTCAGGGCCCTTACTTTTTTGATTAATATCTGAATTACTAAGACAGGTTCAGGGTGTGGAACTCCATCACCAAAAATCACTAGCAGTCTGTGCTTCACGCACAGAAAGGTCCTCAACCTTCAACTACAGGGCACATTCACCGAGCTGCATCCGGAGCTGATGCTCTTGGCAGAACAAGGATGGAGAAGAGGCAGCTTGTTCCCCTTTGACCAGGGGCTCCTGATCTCACCCTGGCCCAAGATCTCTCCTAAACCATGCTCCTCGGTCTCTGAGAAATTTATTAAGGTTTTGGGCAGGTCTTGTGCAGCCTCCTTCACCTACAGAACACCCATTCCTTCCTTCAGCCTGCCCATGTTCCCAAGCTGGAAGGTCTTTGCAGCCAGGGCTCTGCTAGCACAAAGATGACACTGGGCAACAATCATAGAATCACAGAATGGTCTGGGTTGGAAGGGACCATATAGATCATGTAGTTCCAGCCCCCTCTGCCATGGGCAGGGACACCTTCCCCTAGATCCGGTTGCTCAAAGCCTCATCCAGTCTGGCCTTGAACACTGCCAGGGAGGGGTCAGCCACAGCTTCTCTGAGCAACCTGTTCCAGTGTTTCATCACCCTCATGGTGAGGAACTTTCTTAGATCTAATCTAAATCTACCCTCTTTCAGTTTAAAGCCATTACCCCTTGTCCTATCACTACATGCCCTTGTAAAAGGACCAGTTACTTCACATTTCAGCCACTCGGGACAGTGGAACCAAAAGAGCCACCAAGCGATGCTTTTTTTTTTTTCCCCACCTTCTTCGCAGCTATCTGACTACCAGTTACACAAACTTCACCCTCCTATCTGCACATGTAAACCCACCACCTCAAAAGTCAGGAGGTCATGGAAAAGGGCTGTCAAGAAGGATGTAGATCCTGCTGCACATAAACACTCTCCAACTGGGACTGCAGTGGGTTTAAAACAGCCAGGCTAGAGGAACTGTTTCTTCTAATGCCTCCAGGCAAGCATCAGAAAGCGTTGCCCAGAGCTCTCCCTGCTGACATGTATTACAATAGTTACAGCCTCCAAAGCCAAAAAATACAGCTGTGTACTGCTCAAGGTGTTTTAATTTACCATTGTGGTCAAAATTAAAAAAGAACTGTTTATTCAAGTGGACAAATACAGCTGAATCCCTGCTTTTTGTCAGAAGCTGGTATGAGCAAGCAAAGGAATTCATTAACAAGCTCATAATAATGCAAATTGCTGTCACCTTAGGACTGGGTTTCCTACAAGAGGACAAATGCTTTTTCATTAGGACTGATTTCCACAGGCCAGATGTGTCTCAAACAGCAGTGAAACACGGGACATGTACAGAGTGTTGAATTGGGAGAACATGTGTTGCCTTCCTGACTCCACAACAAACTTTCTTCATGACTTTCGGCAACTCAACCAAAATCTCATTGTGCCCTGATTAGTCTCTATTCAGCAAAATGGAATGACCATGTTCCCAGGAAATTACAAGTCTTACAACTTTATTATAATCATTATATTGTTATAATGATTGACATATAAAGTCAGCAAATAAAGGCAAAGGTGGACAGAGACTGTCATATCTAATCTCTCTTTCAATCATGTTTGAACTGCTTACATATTACATGTAACTACTTTAAAGAGAACATCCCTTGGGATCAATCTGCCTGACAGCTACCATGTGCAAGGCACCCATTGACTAGTATCTCAGTTGAAGAGCTACAAACCCTCATTATCCAAAGGGAAAACTGGGTCTTTAGTACATCCGAATCTAGAGAACAAGGTTCAATTACAGGCAAGCTCATGAAGCAGCATTAAGTTCACAAACACAGGCACAGCTCTGACCATGCTATCATTGTTGAAGGACACTGAGGTCCCAAATTAGGGATGGAGCAGTGCAGGTGCTACTCTTTTTTCTTTGTGGCTGTTCCCTGCTGACCCGCTGTTTACTTCCCATGTGGGAACCGTGTAGCCCAGATGCACAGACAGTCATGAGTCACCATGACTGGAGTGAAATCTGCAAGCCTGTAGATGTCCCAAAGCTCTTTCAAGTAGCCAAGGGCCATGACAGTAAAGCGGAAGTCCAGAAGATCTTCTGAAATGTGAGTTGGCAAGGCAGTGTCAGGTGAGATTTGACATAGATAAGACCATGTATTTAGGGAAAAATAACCTAAACAACTCCTAAACAACGCTGAACTCAAAACTTGCAGTTACAACTTGAAAGATCTAAGGGTCATTGACAGTTCCTCTGAAATCAAGATGTAGCAGCGGCCAAAAAAACCACCAAACAAATTTTGGACATCACAAGGCAGGGCACAAAGAACAAGGAGGGTGTCCACACACTGAGTACCTGGTGTAGTCCTAGTCCTGCATCTTAAGACAGGGGTAGTAGAGTAAGGGAAATAACAAAGACAAGCAAGTAAATGGTCAAGATGCCTCAGGAGGAGAGATGACAGAGGCTGAGACTCTCATTTGGAGAGGGGAAGGCTGAGGGGGGCCTGACTGAGGTTTACAAAGTCATGGAGGTGGTGGATAAGCTGAAAGAGAGTACTGCTTTACACTGGGATAGTGAACTCGTGGAACTTGCTGACATAGAAGGCTGTGGAGGCACACACACCTCTGCTGCTGGAGACACCCCTGGACTAGATGGGCTGCATCTCAGACCCAGTAGGTTTCTGCTTACTTTCTTATCATTCACATACAATGTTTTCACTAGAGTCTTTCTTAGCTTAACTAGTAACAGGAGGTTGCGCTACTCCTATAGGGCCTAAGGGTACTTGAGTCATCAGGAGAGGCTGGTGAGACTCAAGGGGATGTCTACCTAGCTGCTCTGCACAGACCAACTAAATCCAGACCCTTCCCAAGCTAGGTATCACAAGGGTCGCTCTCCCCTTCTTCACCCTTCCACTGCTGTCTACCTCCCTATCAGCCAACTGCCCTGCCAAACTTTACCACTGTGACTTTAGAGAAGTAAAAGGGGGGAGGTTCTGAATGGTATCTTTGCCTAACACCACCAAAAAAACAGCAGTGGACTCCTGCCTGTGGCACCTTTCAAATGCTTCCTTCAACTAAAGTACCAGAAAAGGACAAACTCGTCCAGTTGTGAGATAGTGGCAGCTATGAAAACCCAGAGGAATTAATTCATAAGCATTTGCACACCAAACAAAAGTAATAATAATAACAGGTCAACTCTGGAAAATGCCTAACCACAACATCAGCTTGTATAATAATTTACATGGACTCACTTGCCTAGAAGGGTTTCACGCTTGAATCTTACAAGTACTGCTTTCAGATTCAAAGCAAACCTCTAATTATTGATCCTTCGCTACACTGGGAAATTACCTCATCGTAGTTTTAAAGTTCTATTTATAAGTCTAATAATCTCGTCACTGATTACGGTGACTGTATTCTAATTATAAATCCATTATCTCCTCAACAATGAAATAAAATCAATAATGCACGTAAATGGGAAAAAAGGAATTTAAAGGCATATATTAATGTCATTTCAAGTAGCACTATTTTATGTGCCATCTCTAACAAAACTGTGTCACATCATTAGCAATAATGTGAAAAATCTTTTTCAATTAACAGAGCTGATTTGATGCTATGTTCAGTAAAGTGGCAATCCATTCCATTAAACACACACATATGAAATGCTTAAAACATCTATGAACTCTATCTACACATCATAAATTTTCTCCCAAGTGCTGAAACAGAAAAGTAGATACATTTTCTATTGATGCTTTTTAAACCTCCTTTCAGATGCTACCACCCAGGGCATTTTGCTGATTCTAGTTGCAAGTAACAAAGAGCATCAATATTTGCCACCTGCTCAGCCGCTCATGCCACAAAACAACAGGAGATGCTTTTGGCAGCACTCACACTGCGCACAGCTTGACTACGTGAAGTCCCACAACCTCAATACACCATCATTCCAGTACACAGCCCATGAAGCAAATGTTAAATTCAAATCATTTTCCAAAAAATGTACAACATTCAATCCTATTTGACACAAGCAGGACGACTGTGCAATCCACACCTGCATCCAGCTGTGCAAACCAGTTCCTTTCATGTGGTATGCAGAGACTCTTTCTCCACCAGCCTGCACACGGCTAAGGTCTGAGCTCAGCCTGAATTTATCCGGTTTCGCGGCTGCATTAACCTCTGAAGCTGCAGCCCACCCTTAACAAGCAACATAACCAGCGCAAAGCAACGGTAGCCTTACAAAAGCACTTCTACATCAGCTATATAGAGTCTTTCTCAAATGCTGGATGATGCCTCTGAGCTCCAGCCAAAAAGCATAAGCCTTTCTTGTAAGGTGATTTGTAGTGTTGGGGTGGCTTGGGATGCGTTGATTAACAGTCAGTTCACTGGCAAATTCATAGTGGAGCATACGCACGGTATAAATGGACCATCAGGAAGCAAAAGAAGCTGAAAGTGCATGGAATGAACAGAAAAGGCCATCCCAAAGAAACTAGTTCAAAGGCAAGAGTAGAAAATGTTAATATCTGGGGTAAAAAAAGGAGGGGATTTTTTATCTTAGCGTGGTTTATGATACACTTGCTGGATGAGAGAATGACCTGTAGGCCAAAGGTAAATCCTGTGGATTCTCATTTGCACATAATCATTAAAGTCTGCTTGTCTTAAATCTACCCTGATGAGTACAGGTGAAGTCTGGGCCAACATTCTTTATTATTGCTTGTTGACTTTAATTGTCAACAAAGGCAAGTATGGACTTGTTTCCCTGGGAGAGCTATAATAGCAACTGCTTAGCATAGAGGGGTGAAGGATCAACAGAACTGGCTTCAGGTGGTAACTGAAGCCACAAGAGGGTCTGAGTCCTGAGAACAGCTACCCTGTCCTCCACTGTAAAACCAACAGTACGACAGAAGTGTCAAACACACATCATAAAGAGATGCACTCCACACCCTTCAACTAGCCTGCACATGGCTAAGAAAATGCTCATTTCCATTTTGTAGCCAATACCTTTTCTGTCAACTCTTAACATTTTTCCTAAGTCACTCTGATACCTGGGGATACTTTAAAAAGTAACTTCATCTTCACCTTCAGCATCCTACACTGCGAGCAATCTAGAAAAACAGAGTCCAAAGACCTTAGCAACTACACAAACCAGAGCACTACGTTTTTATCGGAGTGTTCAAGGCTGAACTGCCAATCCACACCCTCTGAGCTGGTTGCTGCTGGGCCAGGGCCTCGCCAACTCTGAACGCACGGTGCTGACAGCAGCATCGTCCTCCACACCACAGCTCTCCCTCTGCATTTGCTAAGGCAGCAAAGTGCAACGCAAGGCATTACTGCCCAGCTGAGACACAACAGCCTCAGGAAAGGTCTTTTCCATGAGGACTATGAATTAGGTTAGTATGAGACAAGCATTTAGTCACTTGGATTAAAAGGTTTCCTTCTGCTGTTCAGACTTGTAACAGAGAGTGACCAACACTGAAGATTTCCTCCACCCCCCCTCTCCCCTATGGACTTCCTCTACAAGAGCAGTAACAGCACCACCACTAAGCTAAAGGGAAAACAGAAAAGCCTCTGTGCAGCCTTGGCCCCACCGCCTGTCTGGGGTTTGCTACTGACTTCTGCAGAATCAAGATGTTATACGTGGAGTCTGACAAATGTCCCAAAGCTCAGTCATTCAGCTGTCTCACTGGTGGGATTTATGGTCAAAGCACTATATTTTAATTGTTTTGTTACAAAGTATATTTCATGCATTGTATTAATAAAAGGTCACTGAGAAAGCTATCACGAAGGATTTTAAAAATTAATTTAAAAATCCATTTGGTTTGACATTCATCAAAGTAAAAAAGTAAATGCTGGAAAGTAAATCTTCTCCTTCTTCTGTTTTCCAGTGTCAGCTTTTTATTGCATCCTCTAAGCAAAATGTAAGTCATCCTCTCTATAAACAAAGAGGATTTAAGGAACGTCAGAAGCTGAACTACCCTCAGATGAATCCATCTGGTTTACATTAGGGTTAGCAGAAGACTTATTCCTAGGAACTACAGGAAAGCTTGAATTGTGACTAAAATAACTGGGAATCTTTCACACGAAACAAATGAACGTAACTCCTGTAACTCTAGAGTATATGCACCCATTTACACACGCTGTGGGTGAATCCTCCCTCTCTGAACCTCACTAAACCAGGCCATAAACTTATGCCTAACTTTAAATTTTTGAACGCTCTCAAGGATGTACATTGGACTTTTGACAAATTTACAATTTTATATACATATGCTTTAACAGTTTTACTTAAGACACTTTCAGTTTTCCAGTGCTCCAACTTTCCAATTTCCTAACGGTGCATTTTTAATGTATTTTTAAAGCAAATTAGAAGCTGTTAAAAATTCAAGGAGCCACAATAGTTTGCCTTATAACCAGTATCAATTATATATATTCAAACTAGCAATATAGTGTGGCAAGGCTTTCATTTCCCATAAGATGAACAAAAAAGTAATTTCTAAAACAAGCTCTATCTCACTGTGAATGTCTGCAGCACATGGCATGGCTACTTGACCACTTTTATGCAGTACATAACACTGCATTCTAGTAACACTGTCAACTGAAAGCATACAGTAAGACCTTTTTCCACAATACATACAGATACTTCTAATACGTGTACAAGGTATTTTCAGCGGTTTTAACACTCTACCGTCCGGTCAGATTCCAATACATGTAGGGACTACCCTCGCTCCTCTGCTTCTGTGTTAAACTGAGTGGCAACGCTGAGCACCCCTAACATTTTTTCATTTGAGTAGTAACCTTATATTCACTTGTCAGGTCTAGAATTAAACACATCAATATAAAACTATTTATTAAAGTTGTCAGTTGTCCACTACAAATCACCTGTCTTACCGACAGTTAAACAGCGTGCGCTCCCCTCCACAGTGCACGCTGTCTGGTCAGACTACTTATCACTGCTACCGGTGATTATTTTTTGTAATTTTTCACAACAGGCCACTTGGGTAAAGCAGCTGATTACATCTTCACCTTTTGCACCTTGGTTGCAATCCTAGTCTTCCCCTCCGTGGACCTTCCTCCAGATCCTTAATTACTGTTCCTCTTCATGGCTCCTGAAGCCCACAGTTATTTTGGTTTGAGCAGCACCCACACTATGCTTTGAAGACATTTTCCTGTTCAAAAAATTTATAATCTATATAATGGATTTTCACACTTGAACTCCAAACACATATTAAAAATTTACAATGTCCTGCACTTCTGACCCCCAACATTCAGCCCAGAAGTGTTTTTGAAACCATAAGTGACATTACAAGGTAAGACATGTGAGTTTGGGGAGGGAGATGAGAAGAACAGAAATCAAGTAATTTTTTTTCCTCTCTGCAGACAGTTCCACTACCGCCACTATTAAAACTAGCCATAAATAAAAAATATGGATCCCGGACAAATGTTTGTAGGTACGAGGTCTCCTGAGGCTGGGCAGCCGTACACTGGGGTGTATTTTCTTGCCCAGAAGACACCAGGCACATGGCACCCCGTGTTGGTCGCCAATGCAAGAGTTTGCTCTGTATCACCCACCTGGGCTCTACCAGCACCAGCAGAAAGCCACAGGCATTTTTGGCAGACAAGGTGAGCCAAGAAAGATATCCAAGATGAGAAGGACAAAGCACCTCTTTGAGGTGCATGTTGTTCTCCCACAACTACAAAGGAAGCCTCGGTAATTAGTTTAGAATAAACACCTGTCTTTTTGGCAGGTAAAAATAGCTGAGATGAACCCCAGCCTTCATCTGTGTCTGTCTTCCCATCTTTAGAAAATTAGTCATGCTCCTTTTGTATGCAGCACTAAGTTAAATCACTGAGAGGTAAGGCGCCTGGGTAGCAGTTTCCTACCAGGGAGTTCAGCACTCGTTTCAAGAACTCCCTTCTGGAAAGAAAACAAGGCAAAAGTACAGATTCCCAGTGAAACAGGTATTTACAGAGTGGTCAAAAGAACTGAGAGTTTAAATTCCCCAGTAAAGGGGCCATCTTTTTCTTCTGCATTTGTTCAGTATCTTGCCTAAATAGGAGCTGAAGACTCCAAGATACAGTCACATCATACATAATCAATAGTGCATTCAATGCTGTCTTTGCTGATGCAATTCTTCTTCTTGCTCCAGAATTCCTCTAGCCAGACCAGCTTCACGCCAAAAGAAAATGGGAAAAGTTACTAAAGACAGACATCTCCAAGAAGCTTGTACGTCCACAGCTCTCTCCTGGGTTAATCTTCAATCTAAATCCTGTCTCCAACTTCAGGCAACAACAGCCAAAAATCAAACAATAAATAAATAAATACACAAAACTTTTCTAGTGGAAAGGAAGTTCAAACTTCACAATCAATAGAAGTCAGGGAATCCCAGCCTTTGCAAAATTGTAAGATGAGGTGAGATGAGCATTGGACAAGAATTGGATGCAGTGGATGTTGTCCTAGGCAAGGGCTAGACTAGGCAATTCCTGAAATCCCTCCAACCCCATTTCCTTCAACACCTGTGATTCCTCTGGGGACAAGCATATGGGAAGCACTTTCTGCCTCACCCACTCAAACAGCTTCATTAGACACAAGGCTTTTAATAATACAAAAGGCAGTAGGAGAATTCAGACAGACACAGAAGGCACAATCTGGGAAGACATCCACAACAGAGACTTCAGTAATGATATTCAGGCTTAAATTAAAAACAAAAAGTACAAAAAAAAAAAAAAACCACACCACCAACAAACTGAAGCCTAGCATCTCTCCAAAAACTGCTTCTAAATCTAAACTGTCCTTGCAGATGACTAGATCACATCCAAGCAGCCTCCAACACTCACAGTCTAACAGTGTTTGTCCTTTCATTAAAGGTCACCGTTTTCCAGGCTACTGAGTTTCTTTGCATATTTCTAGATCACACTTCAGCTCTGTTGCATTATAGACATTTTTCCTTCACAGAGGTTAAATGAGGCAACTTAGTTTTATCTTAGAATAACGCAGTGGTTAGGGAAAACCACATCTATCAGTCAGCATGTTTAAGCCGGAAGAAATCTGGAGCTGGCTGTTAGTGAATTATTTAAGACAAGAATAAGGCCAGAGAAGGAATGAGAAATGGAAATACTTCTGCCTTCAGAGAGTACAGGCTTTTCAACCCAGTAGCTTTCCCTTTTTTTCCCCTACATTCCGGTGATATACATGGAATTTAAAAGATAATTAAAAGGTAACATCCTATGCCTTACATTGGCCAAAGTGATCCCTAACGCATGGAGCAGAATTTTAGAGAAAAGCACTCATAGCAGGAGCTTCTCATAAACCACAAAGAGCTGAATGGGCCAGTTTTTTCCCCTTTCTCAATGTAAAATCGTGAGAGCGCGATCTGACATCAGTGGAGATTCACTGGATTTAAATGGGGACCCCTCAAAGGTGGGATGTCTGTGCATTCACAAATTTCCATATGAGAGAGAAGTATGGGAGGGAGGAATCATGTCTCCAGGCCTTTTCTGGAGGGAAACACAACAGCCACCCTGTAAAAGTAATGTTACACAGCAACACTTAAATATTTCTGGAAGGAAACACAACAGCCACCCTGTAAAAGTAACATTACACAGCCACATTTAAATATTTATCTCTGATGATCTTAGAGCTCAATCAGCTAAAGCTACCAAGCAATATTAGGTCGTGTTTATATACAACAGCACATGAGGCATTATGTTAAATTTAAAGCTGTCTAGCACCAACATACCTGGTCTTGCAAGATCTGCTACAATGTCTTTAAGTGAAAACCACAACTTCTATTTGTACACATTTCATCATTACTCACACTCCCCTGTTCACTACCATGTGAAAACAGTTTAGGAATAAATCTTCGTCAAAACCAGTCACTATACCCTTCTTCTCAGCACAGTTCCATAGATAGTCACATATCTGTAATGAACTTGCTTTTAAAGGTAGCATGCACCTCTACAAAGCTTTTTCATTTCCCACAGGAGTTCTTAAAATATACACAGAACACAGGAAATCAACATCAATGCTTAAAATCCAAGTGCAATGACATTTACAAGCATGTGGCTCTGAAGCAACCTTCTGAACATCCTCCTTTCCAGCAAACTGCTTTGCAGCACATCTAACCTGAAGATTAATGCTCTCCATCACAGTCTATCAACAGCATCTGCTGAACTGAACACAGCCTTAGAAGTTCAGCGTCAGACTTGGGGGTCAAGTTCATCTTTGATATAATCCCATGAAGATCGCAGAGTTTCATATGTGATAAACTTGGCCTTTTATGGTTTTCTAAAGGGGTCACCAGGTATGTGACAGACACATAACATCACCTGCATACGTGAAGTGAAAATAGGTGCAAAAACATCTGAGGGAAGGATCTCACCATCTTAGATAAGAAAGCAAATGCCTCGTGACACCTGACAGAACATTGTTCAAAGCTCTTTTTCAGCTCTTCAACTCTTGAAATATGGTTTAGAATACCATTAGCTGATCCTCCCTAAGATAAATATATATACACATCTCAAATTTTATCTTTATCTCTCTGTATATCCACACACGTAAACAAAACTCAAGCACATGAATTATCGCTACTTACTAGACAAGCCTGTGGCAGGAAGCTGTTCACCCTGGAGATACTCCACATGCCCTCGAGGTACTGCTGAGCTTGGATGGTGACCGAGCTCAGAGCACCGCTGAAACCGCTGGGGGCCACCGTGACTTGAACGCTGGAGTTCGGAAAACCGCCCACGCCTTGAGACCACCCCAGTCCCTTCTTCCTCTCTGTCCCAGAGAAGAGATTCGGCGACTTTCCAGGCTGCCTGCCCACCTGCCCAGCAATGAGTGGCAGGTCTCTCTGGGAAGAGACGGTGACCATCCTGGGTACCATGCTGGTCACGGCCCCGGCGCTGGGCGGGAGGTCGGGCATTTCTGGGTAGCTGGTTTGACTGAGGGTGTGCATCATCTGAATGGCTTCCTGCTTCAGCTGATTCAAGTGAGTGGCACAAGTTTCGCATCTGCTCTCTCCTTCATTCCTGTTTTTCTGTAAATAGTCAGGCACTTGAAGCTTGTCGAAAATTAAAGTTGATAATCGTGGGTCCTAAAGAAGTGGGGAAAGGCAGAAAAACCATACTGAGTTAAAACAACACAGAAAGATAAAAAGAAAGACAAAGACGAAAGTTCTCCATGAGTTGCTCTCCACCCATGGAAGTACTTTATTCTGGCAACTCTCAGCCTTTTTTCCTCTGAATACCCTAAAAGACTCACAGGTCACAGAGAATTAATAAACCGTAAGTGAATTCATTTTTATTAGACCCAGCATGAAAATTATCATCAGAATTAAACAGTGGAGCTGTGGTGCACTTGGTAACTACTCATTCTTCTAATTAACTCTCATTCAGAGACACCTAGCATGCCTGTGCTTCCCACGCTCAGGGACAATGTTGGTTGAGATGCTGAACCTACAAATATCATAATGTGTTTCCAAGGCACACCACCACCTTAAACCCAGGAAAACTAGATTTTAAACTATTTCCAAAAATTAGTGCATGACCTAGTAAACGTTTTGTTGTCCTCACCCTCACAAATCATTAATCAAGTGGCATAAAAAACAGTTTACATGGTGCTGCCCACAGCTGGCTCCTCTGCCAGCAAAGCCTGTTATTTCTGATCTTTGCAACCCAGATGGTCGCTATATTCCCTTACGCTGCAGTTGCTTTGATGAGAAATAGATTTGAGCCTACAGCCATGTGTGAAGGTGTGACAATGTGCACACTAAGAAGCTGATTTAAAAGCAACACCTATTTTGTTTCCACAGAGCAATATCCGTCCCTTCCCCCTCACCAGTCCATTTTAAAGCTGCCAAGACATTTTAAAACCCTGCTCTGTGTTTCCAGTTCAGAGATACAGTTACCTATCTCCTAAAACACACAAACGCCTTCCCATCCCAAGCCTGCTACTGTAAAGATTAGTCAAGAGATTAAATCCAGTCCTGTTATAAATCTGCTATCAAGACTAATGCCATGCAGTAAAACTGACCCAACTTCACACACTCTGGTTGAACTCTCTAAACAATTAAGGTTTTAATGAAATCACAGTGCAGCCAAAGGTTTCTTTGTATAATTATTTTAAGTGAAAATATTTAATTTGCTTGTTAATAATGAGGGCACACAAAGCTAGTAAGTCAGCCACCCAACATATGCTGGGGGTATCCCCAGATCTGTACTCATTTTTAAAAATGTATTACTTTATGCCAAGCTGCAATTGGTCTCTAGGAAAGTAATGCCCTATTAGAAAACTAACTAATTCTGGTTTTAATTACAACCCACATCAACAAAACTCTTTTAAGAAGTCTTAGCATTGGTACTTTGGCTTTGCTCATTCTCTTTCAACTGCGCTATTTCCCTTTGCTCTGAATTCATGAAGTCCTAAATCACTGCCTAACTTCTGCGCCAGCAGCACGGAATTTATCACATTTTCAGCTGCTGGACTATTTCTAAAATAGTTTTTAATCTATCTCACAAGACACAGTACAGTGTTGACAGAAACCATTGTGAGTATATCTAGCATCACATCATTCAGCAGCCAAAAGCCATTCACAAAAGTTGCTCTTTCTGCAATAATCTAAACTATTGTTTATTTACTGACTTAAAAAAAAAAAAAAATACTTTTTAGGCTACGGAAAGCTGCTCCTGCTGCTGACTGAACAATAAATTGCATTTACGTTAGTGAACCACTTTACAAAAGCAAGAGAAAGACACTGTTTCATTTTTGTCTCTTCTTTTTATTGAGGTTTAGGTGCTGGTAAAAACGCCTTTGAAGTTGTACTATTTGCTTACCCTCATGAGCAAGAAAATTCTTTCCCTCCAAACCTCCCAGAAGACGATAATACTCAATTAACAGATATTAGTCAGGGAAAAAAAAAAAAATTTTGAAACTTTTTTCTAACCCTTCAGCAGAAAGTGCTATTGGTTAGACCTAAAAAACACGAAGACTCGGTGCATCAAGCACTATTAAGCCTCAGGCAAAACAAAGGCCACGCAATCTATCTCCCAAGAAAAACAAACAGCACCGGGGTCCACAGAAACCTTTCCAAGGGAGAGCAAGCCTTTTGAGCAAATTCTTGGTGCGGCTGACACACAGCATCTATTCAAACAGCCCCAGAAAACAGCACCTTCAGCGCCGGGTGCCCCGTCCGCGGCCAGGCACTTCCCTGGGCTCACTCCTTTGATCCAAGCTGGGCACACAAGGAAGCACCTGCAGGTCCCGACTGCGTGAGCCTCATCTGGCAATGTTTAAAATTGCTATCAAATGTCAAAACTTTCAAATAGGCAATTAAAGCGAATTGCTAGGTGAAACAGGCTTCTCATTTAAAAGAACGACTTCTTTTGATGTAAAAAAAATTAATGACCCCAATTCTAGCTCCATAAACACAGTTTACAGTGTAAGGCAGATCAGAGTCAGGCCTGTCTTGCAGTTACAAGGAAATTGAGTGGATGCCATATCAAAGGGGGGAACAAAAAAATTTGATTTATTTTGAAAATTACACAGAACAAATCATATAAGCTCATGCTCTGCCAAATTTAAAGCTTCTAATTTATTTATAGTAAAAAATAAAAATAAAGCCACCTCATTTCCAGTGCTTGTATTTTGCCAAGCATTTACAAGGGGCCTTTTAACCCCCTCATCCAGCCTCTGTGATACCAGTTTGCATCTGTGGCCATCCTCCTCCAGCACCTCACCAAGGGCCCAGCTGTAGAGGTAGATTACTTTTATTTTTCCACTCTGTGAGACAAAAACACCTGGCTAATGGTTGGGCGCGAAGGGCAGAGGAAACACAAGTTACTATTAAAAGCATTAACCATAACTTAAAAGTTCAGCCAGCCCCATTAAAGAGGTTTTACTATCTGGTGACAATGCCTGGTCCCGGGGAGCCCCCGCTTCAGCAGCTCACGCACTAACAAGGCTGGGGTGGAAGTTACACTCTCATGTTTTACAGAGGGAAGAAATAAAACCTGAGTGACCAAATGTGTTAGACACACACGCGGGAGGGGGGAGGCAGTTAAAGCCATCCTTGTTACGGCTCCACCGGCAGAGAGGCAAGCCAGACAAAGGGGGTCTGCAAGTCACTGGAGGGCTTGGCACAAAAAAAATCAACACACAACATACAAGCCTCTGTTCCAAACAGTGCTCCAAAACCACTTTAGTCTGCTGTGCTACGAAGAAGACTCCTTTATTCCTCCACAGCATAAATTAACTATGCTGTCTTTATCAGACCTACTTTCCAAATGCCATTCTTACCTTCTGAACAACCAGGATAAGCAAAATACTGTGATGTAGCATTCACAGCTACCCCTCCCGCTGCAGAAACCAAAACCCTAATTCCAGTCACAGCTTGTTAACTTTTGCATACAAATGTGAGATATCAAAACACCGCAGACTGTTAGAGTGGTAAAATAAACGGTCCCACTAGGGACAACTGCACCGGGGAGCCCAGCAGCCCCCCGGCAAGGCCAAGGTATGAGATAATTATGTGTACTTATACGAGCCAGAAATCTTCTGAAAAGCCTGAATTGACGAGTGCTTTTCAGCAAGCGGTTGTTACAGACACAAGCCAGCCTGCAAACTGCTGCTGGGAGATGAAACACACATGTGCAAACTGCCCGCATGAGGAAGAGCACATGGACGCGGTCTGCAAGTCTTCCCAAACTCAACTGGGCAGGGTGGTAACCCTGGAGTCAGCCTGCAGGCTTTATCTCTGAAACCAGACCGAGGGAGCACAGATTTGAAAACACATCCAGGAGCATATAACAGAAAGAAGGACACTGTCATTTTTATGATTCTGTGATTTTAATTCACACTTGCCTCTCTGATGTCTACCTCAACTGCTGCACTGCCTCCCCGCGCCATCCAGCGAGGACCAAGCAGGGTTTCAGCTACGCCGAGGACACCAATGCGCTGCATGCAGGGCACACAAACAAAACCCACACCGCACAACTGTACAACACTACGGCCTGAGACCGTTGCCCTTGAAATGACAGACACATTCCAAGCAACCGCGATGTGGCCAGAGCCCACCAGCCCCGGAAAGCCCCTCTACAGCTTCGGCACCAAAATCACAGCCAAGTTTTCAAAAGCATGCAACGCCAAATGAACTTGCTGGAGCCAAACTCCTCTGAAAATCTGAAGCAGTCTGTCAGTGATATTGCACTGAAAAACTTTGATTCTATTGAAATTTTAGCTCAATCTGGAATTTCTCAAGTATTTAAAGTTTGCAGTTAGATTGTTTGTTTAGTTAACAAGGAGTAAGAGAGAGCTTTTCCATTGCAAAAGAGAAACAAAGTTACAAGCTTTAAATCTTACCTGCAGCTACTGACTTCTAACTCCCAAACTAAGCAAGAGGAGAGGATGCAGAAAAGCATCTGGATTCTCACTTAAGAAGTCCCTGAAATAATACCCACCCCTCTGTAACCTAATCCTTTCAGTGAGGAACTATCCACAGAGTGCGAACAAACGATGACGAACAAACGATGGAAAGTCAAATTGCCAACAACCGTCCTCAGTAATTACCTGCAATTCTGCCTGGCTCTAGTTTCTGCAGCGCAAATGTATCTGGAGCAGTATTCTGAATTAAATTAAATTCTTGATATAGAGATAATTAAAAAGAAAGAAGATGAATCACTGAATGTCACACTGAAATATATACCTAAATACAGACCTAGGTAAACAACCTTTTTAAAGGATGCTTTGGGAGAAAGGAATGTATGTTCCTAGTGCAAAAGAATCAATGTTAATGATTTTTTGTCTTAATTGTCTTTCCAGATTTCTGCTGTGCTGTTTACAAATTAGTTTTTATCTTACATGACATTGTGAAATATCCAATAATATCTTCTATATTGACAAATACTTTGAAGGCTGACCCTTGCTTTCAACTATATAGCAGTCATTGTCAGAAAAAGAGAACGCTATACTCTGCAAAATCAGACTGCTCAATGTAATCAAGGAAAAAAACAGTGCTAATGGTTAATTTTTTTTTTATTTTTTTTTTTTTAAGAAAAGCTTCCAAGTAGCTGACTGTCTCAAGGGAGTGAAAATATGAGCTGTAAGTCTTCGAGTAACTCGTGTGGTGAATTCATTCATTTACTGACCTAACCTTATCGGAATATAAACAATCAAGGAAAAACAAACACACAAAGCTTTCACAAAAACAGAACTCACCAGAAGTCCCATCTCCTGAGGGTTAAGGGTATGTGGAACCTGCAATGTAACTTTGCTGTCCTTGAAAACAGCCCTCTGAATAAGCAAGAGAGCAAGCCACACTTCCAGAGAGAGCAAAATGCACACACATTAAAAAACAAAAAGATGCACTTTTAAGGCCAAATTCCAGCCGGTCTCTCTACCCGAATGTCTCACTACCTTTAAGCGCAAAACTAATTTAAACCAATGGACTGTGGTCCACCTCCCACGTTGTCCGCTAACAGGATTTCTTCAAATCTCCCATCCCATTGTACTGTTTCTAACCACAACCTGAGGCAGCGCACACAGACATGCCACTGGCTCTACCCAGCTAGACTCAACCCGGTTTCTTTTCATCTTTGGCATCATGAAGAGTTTGAAAAAACTATCTGAGCACATCTTCTAACTTCTATAAGTATACCACGTCTCTATTAAACAGCGCCCATCTTTCTAACAAAAGTCAAGCAAAACGATAAATCTGCTAAAAAACACATGACCCCACACTAAAAATGACTGCGGCATGTTTCGTTATTCTGCAGCCTCTGCTGAACTCTATTTATTTCCATTTCCTGCCCACTTTAATGTACTTCAGTGGCCCGCAGTAAAGTTGAAGCAATAGGTGTCTGTCATAAAGATGAACAGTGCTATTGGAATGCATAATACAGTGGAAAGAGGAAATGAGAGCAATCTGCTTTATTTACATCTCAGACTCCCATCAGCACCTCAACCCACCTCCCAGTGGTTCCAGCCGCCTTTCCTGTTATCTTGCTGTATAGTCCCCTGCAAGGATTTGGCTTTTAACCTTGCAGAACCAGAGGGTACGAGCTGATCTCCCAGATTTGCCTTCACGAGCTGGCAGGACATTGGAGCAAACAGCCATGTAGTGTGTTCAGTGCAAAGAAAACAAAATAAAGGTAACGGCTGCGATTTAAAATAATTAAAGACACAAACAAAACAAAAGACCCCAAAGAGATCTGCTATCACAGTTAAATTTAGATCAACGCATAGGAACCTGACTACTTCTGAAAAACAGTAATTACTGTTTCACAAAATATTACTTTTAATCTCCTTTCTTTACAATCTAATTAAACAGATATTTTACTTGCCTTTGGAAAATGTTTTTCTTAATTTCATTCAATTTTAACATTTGGTATATTCTATAAACTACATATCCAAACTAGTATGTAATTTTGTGCTTATTTTTAATAGTGTATGACTTCATTTTAAAATGATGACTTTTAATTTGCATGTTTATTGTTGGTTTTAAGTAATCCTTTAATTTTCCCTCTTGGGTCTGTGGCTTACTGTAACTTCACAATGCAAATTCAGTACTGATTTTGTTCATATGAAAACACCATCATCCAACACCCATTGTGTCTTTTTTTCTTTCTCTTTTTTTTTTTTTTAAGCCTTCATCAAAGTATTATCATTTAGAACAGCAGCAAGTGTTTGGGGAAACAGCTGCATACTCATCACCACACAATACTATGGTGTCTGAGAAGTCTTTGTTTGGCTGTTACTTTCAGAAACAGCCACTTAGAAGAAGCTGCCTTTCAGAAATACAGACAAAAACTTTTGATAGAAATTAGACACTTTTATTTAAAAGATAAATATCTTTCCATCCTTAATTATTTCCTCCCTGAAACCAGAGAGTAAATTTTGGTTTGCCTATGAGCTTAGTAAATCAGATTATAGAAACTCTGCCTATTAGACTGCATAAAAAGTCACCATTTCTCTTTTCTCTTTAAAGCAAACTGAATGCTTACCTTACTCCACATACAGACGGAGTTTAATCAGGCTGCTCGGATGATACCATAGCTCTGAACTTCAGCACAGGGATGAAACTCAGAGAGCAGCACCCACTATAGAGAAAACATGCTGCCTTGTCAAAATGGCTCAGAAACATCAACTCTTGTATCGGAAACAAAATAGTGGATGTTTCCACTATTACAGTTATTTAGGCAACAGCCCATGTTTTCAGAATGACAAATTGCAACGGTCAGCCTGGAGAGATGGACTCCGCTGATGAACTCAGCCACAGACCAGCAACCCAGCCCAGAGGACTAGGAGAGGAGTAACGCCCCAAATGAGATCTTCAGCATGTTTAAGTGATCGTAACTGCATTTGTCCCAGTAGAACCGTGCCCATTTGTTATCAGACAGACCTTTAACGAGGGAGTTCAAGAACGTCTGGACACCAGCCGCAGTGAAAGCAACTCTGGCTTAGAAAAACTGGATAGGAAAAAAGTGCTTGGAGCACTCAGGACATCTGTGTACAAACCCTACAACTGTTTCAGTCCAACCATCTGAATCCAATTAAAAGAATACTCAGCGGCAGGAGTTAGGGAGTGGACACATTTTCCAAATGAACATCATTAGCATAATGTAGATTTAAAATCAGCTATCAAAACCAGTGCTTGGCATTGGATCACACCCTCTTAGTGTCTCTTTCACTTGCTCATTTTATCAATTATTTGTTTGGTAAATGAATACTTGAGGACTGTACAGAAACGATTTAGCTTTCACAACCAAAGAGCTGCCCATTGTGTGCTCCTCTTGCAAGCTACAAATTGCTGCATATAATGCACAGTTATCACACCAGGCAGTCTGCCTCCAGAAACAAAGTGGATTACGCTTATTCTTCATCTTAATTGAAGTGCCACAGCTTCAGATTAAGTGCTTCACCAAAAACTGACTTCTTGGCTGAAAAATCTTGGGTTTACATATGAATTTAAGCAGTACTGTAGTTGGTTAGAGTTATTCATTTTTCTCCTTGCTTGGACTTAAAGAAAAAGAAAAAAGAAGAAAAAAAATTCCAAGCAGGGACGAACAGAAAAGGATTGACAAAGTGTATTTCTAACTCCTCAACCACAAGCAGGCCACACATTGCCTAAAGAGTATGCTCTAGTTCTTTTGCTTACTAGGTGGCACATGCGTGAGACACCACCTCCCTCTCCAATCTGTTCATCCCACAGCAGCTCTTCAAAGTGGATTCTTGGGTGGCTTTTTTAACACCACTCTTCAGCAGAGGAACTTAAGCAAGTAAATTCACAAATCTGCCATTGGCTACCTGTTGGAAAGTGAGGTCCTGGCACCTCTAGCATCTCTGGACTTGGATGGAAGTAAGGTCTATGGTTGTCCCTTTGTTTCAGATAAGATGCTGGTGCATTGAAGTAATTGACCTCACTCTGCTGGCCCCATCTTGCATTAGAAACAAAAGATAAATATGCAGATCCTAAAGTACATCTGCAGGTGGGGGGACACTGCCCTAAGAATCAAATGATCCTCCTATGGAATCTCATTAGGGTGATCTACGATCTCAGCCATATAAACAGCAGATGGAGACAGACCATCTGAGGAGTGTCTATAGGACAAAAAGCAGTCTAGAAAACAAGAATGTTGTGGGAAGTTCAAAGGAGTGTGGTTTATTTAGTTTAGAAGAAAGAAAACTGAGCAGAGTCCTCCAGTACACGAAAAGCAGTTACAAAGAGACTAGTGACGAACTGCTTTCCATATCCACCCGGGAAAGAAAAGAAGAAATCATCCTACTTTTCAGCAGAGACACCCGAAAAAAAACCGTCAAAGGTGAGTGAATACCAGCAAGTGCTATTGAATGACGTTGAGAAATCTCATTCCTTCGTGACAGGTTCTGAAAAGCAGGTGAGAAACATCCATGGGAGGTGAGCAAGACATAGGCAATCCCATTTCAGTGGAGGAAGCTAGACTACTTTTTAAAGATCTAAAGATCCTTTTCCAGCCTTATGTTCTTATTATCCTAGTTTTGGAATGATGAGTAACACATTTGTAGACAGACTTGCTGCCTGGATTCAAGTGCCACAGACAGACAAGGAATATAGACTTCAAAATACTGTTCTCCTTAGATGACTATTCAGTAACCTACCCTATCCTGCTCACTGCAAGTTTTCCAACTTGCATAATTTCTGTATTAATTCCATGCTTCTTGACCTAGTTGTGACCTCTGTATCACTTTGAATACTTATTCGCCAAATACTCACAGCCCATCACCACGATACCCCAAACATTCTTTATCATTAACTATACTACATATATATTCCCCTTTCAAGCTACCCTTGCAGATAAGTATAGAATTGTTATATTTCATTCCCAACAGGTTCAGGGGATAATTTTAGCAATCAAAATGAGATGACTAAATTACATGGTGTAAGTCCAACCACTCCTATCCGTCCATAGCATTCTGGAAATAAACATAATAATTAAGACTGATTAAAACCTCAGAAATGATAAATTAGGGGGGAACACCGAAAAAAACAACCAGCAGAGAGTACTAGTCGCACTGCAGTAACTAGACTACCTCCTTGAAAAGGTTCAAAAACCACTCATTGCAAAGCCCACTAAAAGGGGCTTGTGAAGGATGCAAACTAGCCATTCCAGATTACAAATGGAAGACATCTCAGGGTTGCTGATGGTACACCAGAAATGTATGTAACAGGATAGCATGAGAAAGATGAATCCATAGCTGTCTGTAGGCTTATCTACCAAGATGTTTCTAGAGGCTCTGTCATTAACACATTTCATAGCATCTTCAAAACAATTTTCTCAGTAAACCTTTTGCTCCTCTAACTCCAAGACATTTATATCAGGTTTTCAGGAGTAACAAATAATCACCAAAAAAAAATCTGCCCCCAGATACCCACACAAATGACAGATGGACAGAGATATCAAAATCCTAAATATATACACAGAACAAAGAATGATAAGGACTAGTTACTTACAGAGCTCCTGAAAAGTTAAAATAGCCCAGTGTGTTCTATGGCTATAATTTACTTACAGACTTCTCCTATTTCAACAGCTTCTTGAGATGAGAAGTTCAGCACCTAGCACCACAACATCATGGACTATCAACTACTAGCAGTGTCATAGTCAGATACTACGTAGAAACACAGCAAGAACAAGATTAGTAGTAGTAGTAGTAAGATACTCTTGTTGCTGTTTTTGGTGGTCCTGTTGCTCTTAAACAGCCATTACCTGAACAGTATTAGATAATCCTTATCTGCAAAATAACATTTCTAATAGTCCTATGTCAGATCAATCAATTGCTTTGCATGAGAGTACCTTGACTTCCCATAAGAGTACGACTTTTTGGAAGTTGGCTGCTATCCTTTGATCACACAGTCTTGTAACAAGCCTTTCAATGGCCATACTGCATTGTGAACAATAAGCATGTACACAGCCTTGAACCCTTAAGATGTCTGACTGGGCTCCAAAAGGCATTGTGTATTTTCTACTCAACCTACAGAACAAGTAAGAATTGCCTTTGTCAGCCCAACAAATCACACTCACGTGAGCAGGACAACAGCAGACCTGTGATTAATACCCACCTGCACTCCCTCCTCACAGTGAGAAGCCCTGCAGTAGTCCCGTGAAACCTGCAAGCTCTGCAACCTCTCCCCATCCAAAGGGCTGGTGTAACCAAAAAGAAGCAACTCCCTTTGCCTAAGGTCTCTCTTCTACAAACGTAAATCAATGTGCCTTGCCCACAGGCAAACAAAAACCCACTCCACCCATGCTCAGAGCATCTTGAAAGCCATATTAACAGTGTTTATAAACTCTTCTACAACATGGGATACGAACATATTAAACACATAGGCAGATACAAGCTCACTTTGCCCATAACACGCATATATGTAGACATGCCCACAGATGGCTGGCAAAAATACCTCTGTAAACCCTTTCACGCTCCTCACACACAAGAAAAAGCCTCATTTCCCAAGACACAGAAGCAATCAAATACCTGGCAACAATTTTCAAAACCCTTCAAGCCAGATCCTATTAAAACCAGCAACTAAGAGATGAAAGGCTCTAGCTCATTCTACCAGTCACACTTACAGGGCTTTTAAACATTTACTGTATCTAATGTTGCTTCTATAGAAATTCCACAAATGTAGACAATGCCTAACATCATAGGATACATTTATGTTTCCATTCAATTGAAGCTACGACATAAAAGGATGTTTCTATTTTGTGTTCTGGGACCTTGGAAAAGAAGTTGCCTCATCACCTGCTGGAAAAGGCCAAGTACAGAGGAGGACAGGGTTCTTTTAAGATGAAAAATTACAGCCCCAGAGTGAGACCTGGGCCCTAAAGAAATCCATGACAACATTCACACCGAATGCAAAGTTGGTATTTCCCCCTCTAAGTTGAAGCATCCCCATTCCTAACTTCAAATCAGCAGTGAACTCTTTCACCAACCTGCCTCTGCGCTTCATGAAATGCCCATGAAATGCATATTTGTAGCTGTTGGGTGAGGAGTTAAGTTACATCTTAGCGTGTAAATTTTCCTCTCCATTTTAAAACATACATGCCACCCAAGTTGCCTTATTATTACAGATGTAAATACACATTTTAAAACAGAAAACTGCATGTAATCATGCCTTGCTAACATCCTTATAAAATCTGATGGCTTGTCAAACAGCTCACATTGCGGACAGTGCCAAAGCAGTTCTACAGATCATTAAAGGCCAGTGAAGATAACCATCTTGTCCAGCCTGCTGCACATCACAGCTCTGCTAATTTCAACCAGAAGAAGCAGTGACCCCGACAGGCTTATTTAATGAAAAATAGCTGTTTTATTATTTTAATAAATACTCACTTTTTATTTGAGCCCATGCGTCTTCCAAAGCCACAGTACTTACAAAAGATTCATGTTTTTAAAGTACAAGGTATATGAATAAAAAACATACAATGAAACAGACAGGGACAGCACTTGAGGTGATGTAAATCCAGAGATGACACACACTATTCTTTGCTCCTGTGCCAGTTTGTATCAGCTGGGCCAGAAACTCCACTCCCAATGGTCAACTTGAGAAATCCAAGTGGTTGATTCCAGGACTCTCAGCATCAAACCCAGACACTGACTGTGTGCCGCTGACTGGTAATATTTGATTTACGCTTGCAGCTCTAGTCTCAGAGAAACCCATTATGCAGGACACGCTCAGAGATGTGTGCTTTACTTCACAAGACTGATGCTGTGATTCACAGGGAAAACCTGCACAGAAGGCACAGACTGGGATGTTATTGCTCCAGCTCCAATCAGCAAATAGTCACCGAAATAAATTAACCTCAGCAGCTCACGGAAGTCCCTGCATGAGGAAGTTAGGCAAGATTTATTCAAGACCACAATCTCAGGAGCAATTCATCAGAATCAAAGGTAAGCCAAAAAATAAATAACTGAAAATGGGACCAGCTAGAATAACAAAGCAGCACAGCCAAGGCAGCAGCCACATGACAGCCAGAGGCATCTCCAGAGCGATCAGAACAACTGTCCACAGATCTTGCCAATGAGCCAGATGCTGCTGCTGGAAGAAGGCTTGTGTTGATATAAGCTCGGAGATGTGAGATGCTTAACACCAAGAGCAATCAATCTTCACGATTCCCATGTGCCTGCCAAGCTTCACTATTATGCCACAAAGATATGAAAACAAACTTCAAAAAACACATGTAGATTCTACATGACGTCAAACTCCCCCCACCCTCCCCTTACTACTCAGAAACAAACCAGCAATTTGGGTGTAGCTATAAATGACCTGATGCTTTTCCTGAGTTAACAACAGAACCAGGAAAGAATATCGTTGGTTAAACAGCTCACTGCACACTCACTGCCAGAAAACCAATGAACTTATTATACTGTATAGGAAATTCCTATCTTCCACACCAATTAGTGACCCAACAGTGATTGATTTTATAATACTAAACTTGACTTACAAAGTGACTTCCTCTGGGGCCAACTTTCCATTACCCAGCATGTGGAAAATTGCATATAGTCAGTGCACTATGAAAACCAAGGAAAAATAACTGCTATTTCAACCCCAATTCTACCGTGCCTCCACATTCTTGCTTTCCTAAGGGAGATGCACTTTTGACAGTTACTTCCTTTCCCTGCCCAAACATCGTATCTCCACCACACACCAGCTGGGCACTCAATCAAAACAGAAACAACAACAGGAACTAGCAGCTATTCATTACAATAGGATCAAAACATTTCTAGGCACTCGTGCCCCGCCAAGTCACTGTCCTTGAAGACCCTGCCGCAAGCCACTTCTTCCCTCCCATTGCAGACACCATTACTGAAAGTGGCTCCACTTCAACCGGAAGCACCACATATTAAAAATCACAGCTTTTTAATCAGAGGCTGCTCGCCGGCAGACAGTCATATCTCAGAACTGCAGGAGGCAATGAAACTGGGCAGCAGAAAGGTGAGGAAATTAACCGCCCTACAACACAGGCTGATGTTTATCCTTTATTTTAATCAAGCTAACATTAGCTCCAGTCTATAAAACCAGAATTGCACTGCACACTAACTACCAGTGTAATCACAGAAACAGCACCACAATATGATTACTGGACACTAATCATAACTTATAAAGAGTTAAAGACAATCAAGTACATGTAATAAAGATTTATATGCAGTTTTCCACTGACCTGGAAACAGCTTCATACATTAATAAGTTAACATTACTGCCAGGAACAAAGCAAACAGTTACATCTACATGACAAAATACATGAAACACAAGAGCCAGATGTTGGGTCCTTTCATCAAGAAAGCAATTATTTAATTCCTGGGAAAAGCTTTTCTCTCTCATTGTTCCATCAATATATAATATTGCTCATAAAAGACCCAGTCCTGGCTCCACGGTGTGGTCTGGGTACAAATCTGCAGCTTTGCACAGGGCATGAACCAAGGGTCTCCTTTTCCTGCCATGCAGTTGCTTCTGGGCAGTAAGCACATGGCAACTGGAGACATCCTCAGACCACGTCCACACCTCCCCGTTCCATGTACAACAGCACAGACCCCAAAGTGGCTGCCAAGACAGACTGTGCCTCCCCTCACACTTCTACAGGAAGGCTGGTTCTCCATAGGTGAGCATAATAATGAACACCAGGGAGCTGCCCACACTCTCCATGACAGCTGCTGACCTCCAGCTCTCAGACATGAGGAGTCCCTTGGCCGCCAACCTAACAGCTCCCCACCCCAAGCACCACTGAGAACTGCTGGTCTTTGGCAAGTCATTTTGGCCATACCCTTCTCACCCATTCTCCCTCCTCCCAAATGACAACAGCCATCATCTCTCACAAGTGAACACCCAACAGCCACCATCAGCATCAGATTACCCTTAAAGGTAATCCAAGTAATCTAGGTCATCTAGTCCAACCAGGTAATCTAGTCCAGGTAATCTAGTGCAACCCCCCTGCAACGAGTAGGGACATCTTCAACTAGACCAGGTTGCTCAGAGCCCTGACCAACCCAGCCTTGAATGTTTCCAGGGATGGGGCCTCCATAGCTTCTCTGGGCAACCTGTTCCAGTGTCTCACCACCCTCACTGTAAAGACTTCCTTCCTTATATCCAGTCTATATCTACCCTCTTTTAGTTTAAAGCCATTACTCCTTGTCCTGTTGTAACAGGCCCTGCTAAAAAGCCTGTCCCCATCTTTCTTATAAGCCCCCTCCAAGTACTGGAAGGTGGCTATAAGGTCTCCCCAAAGCCTTCTCTTCTCCAGGCTGAACAGTCCCAGCTCTCTCAGCCCTTCTTCACTGCAGAGGTGCTCCAGCCCTCCAACCATTTTTCACGGCCCATGCTCAGCCTTACCCCCAGGGGGCTTACAGAAGCAATATGGGTAAATATTTACACACTGGTCACATACATAGGCCCAGCTGGGTGTAGGCACCCCGTGTGTCAATCTTGCAACTCTAAAGCATTTAATGAGTTTACCAAAAATCACAAATTACACAGTACTCTAGACAATAAGCAGTTCAGCAGTTTTGTTAACTACACGATGGACAGCATAACTGAAAAAGCACATCACTCTGCAAGATTACTCTGAGGCTATCACTAGATAAAACAGGCAGACTCAGACTGAAAAAAACCCTATGTAAAGTACACTCCTGAACAAGACAAAATGAATAGAAGAGCTTAATAAACACATCCATTAACTAGGAAATATCCCTGCAGCAATTAAAACTTTGCAAAGTACTACAATGTACACCTGGTTATTGCTCTGACATCTGCTTAGTTTTTCCATGTGTTTGTAAGTTGGACCAAAGAGAAAGATAATTGAGTTTATGGCCATATCATGACAAAAATGACAACAAGGTACTGTTAACTGTTCATGAAAAATGGCACAGAAACTCAAATAAAGCATATGTACTGTTTGAAATGCTTAAAAGTTACTGCATTTTATAATGAACTATATACAACCAAATGGTGTTTCTCCTATTGCTGAAGAATAATTTTATTCTGAACTAAGGATGCCATCATAAAGTGAGAGGAAATTCACGATCTGAACAATCACAGTTGTGCTGAGCACATTTTTAGGCATATGGCAATTTTATAATGGTCATTGGGGATGAAGAGCTAAAATTCTGTTGCAGACTCTGAATTTAAGACATTTCACATAAAATTGTGTATCTCAGGAAACAAATAAATTGTTAAGTGTGCAACCTCATAACATTACAGCCAATATTCAGCATATGTAAATCTGACTACCTCAAATGTGAACGCTACTTTCAGTACAGGGACCCAATTACTTTACAAAGGGTCCAAATAGAGTAAAAAAAAAATTTGTCCAAAGGCATCATTAAAAAAAAACAAACATGAGATCTGTCTCAATTTTATACGGTCTGAGTTACCTCAACGTTATGCAGCTACAAGATGTGATCACACGTTCCCAAGTAAATGCCCTGATTACTATTGTAAGTCTGTCATTTAAATAGTTCCTTCCTGTTTAAAACGTAGAAAGCCAAATCTGTTTTCCCACCACTACACATTGTGTAAGACTCCTTTCTCTTCCAGCAAGCTGGCTGAAGATGGATGAGCTCCCAAACTGATATCATTTTTAATTACACTTTTCTCTCTCGTTACTAATTTCCTAAACACGTCTCTAATCTTGCAGTGAAATCTCTGAGCGCAGTAGGTGTATCCACATACATCATGCTCTAGAAAATTAATACGAGATAATGATCAGGACTGCCATCACAACATAATCTGAAACAAGCAAGATACACTTGAGGTGATACACGCTCATTAGACTCCGAGCTCAAGTGTTTCTGGAAAACAGCTGTTAATGGATAGTTTCTCCTCCTCCTACATCCTGAAGCCAGTAACGCAGTCATTGGGCTCTGGAGGAAGGAGATGCTTGAAGCAACCTCCCCTTTGCACTTTCTACCAGGCAGTTACAAGCTTATGATGCCCAATGCATATTCACTCCTCCACATCCTTATCCTAAGTACTCCACCAGGAAACACTATTTGCATAAGGGAGCCACGATCATCTGCTCCTCTACAGAAGATAAGCACGGGCAGCGCAGCTCCCTCCTGCCATCAGCGGTCCAACAGCTCCCTCCACCTGGGACAAAGTCTCCTGGTGGGGCTGTCCTCTCCAAAAGCACCGAAGGAGAGCAGAAAGTGTTGGAGGTAGCCACACCCACCAAACAGGTAGCGAAGCACATGCCCACGCACGCCCCAGGTACCAAAAGGGGTCACACGCCCGGCAGCTGTCTGCATCAGATGTTCTTTTGGCGGGCAGGAATCAGGACTATGTATAGACCCGTCAGCTTAGGTCAACCAAGTGCCAGCCAATTATGCACACGGGATCTCTCTCATTCCTCAGGTATCTCTCACGACCTGAAAGGCACTGCACAGCTAAACGTGTTGCAGCATTCTTTACCATTAAGCCACCAGGGCAAGACAGCAACTTCTAGGGGAAAAAGTAAAAAATCAAAAGGGCAACTGTCATTGGGCTTTCTCCCCAGCTAAACACTTCACACATCAAATTCTTAAGGGAATGATGCTTTCAGCACACCAGCTGCCTTCTCATCAGCTGACACTTCCCAAATAAAAGAGGAAAATCCTAGAAACTGTTCAGAGTGGCTGGCATTTAAGGAATCAGATAAAGCAAAACAAGATAAATCACAAACAAATAAGTTTATACCTTCTAAGTGGTCTTAAAATATGTCACCAGTATGACTCTACCTATTTACTCGAAGAGAAGGGAACACTGCTGTTTCACAGTCAAAAACATGAAGGTAGAGAGAGATCAGAAATATAGTTCAAGTGTATGCACCAGATTAATGCACATAAAATCTGTGCATATATAAGGAACACCAACAGGAGGGCTCTGGTATAGATGCATGCAACTCACTAGTCTATAATTGCACGCTGAGCAAAATGTGTATGCCAAAAGGGCTAAGTATATCTAAAAATGTAATGCTAGCTGACTTGCCCTAGGTCCCTAGGGAAGCCTGTAATGCAGACAGTGCGTACAGGCTGGAGCTAAGATGTTTCACTGTACTCACACATGCTGCTATGGAAGCTGGCTGATGGAAAAGTTACACAACTTCACATTTTCTTCTCAAAAAAAAAAAGGCAGTTTCCCAAAATAGCTACCAAAATTTCATCCTGTTCTTCTATCTTCTGTCCATCTACCGACCAAGATCAAAAGCTTTAAATCCAGCCTTGACCTCCTCAAGAACCTGATGAAGAAATTTGACCTCCTACGTGAACCCCAGTTCTTCTCAAAAACAAATACTTTTCTTCTACTAAACTTCACTCATTCAGCAGAGTGAAGGAAATGCTGGGGGATGCCCCCATTTTCTCTTTCCCACGGCACCTTGAAAGGACCATGAAGAGGACAGGTACAAACCCAAGGCTTCACCAGAGCTTTGCTGTGTACCACCCACCCCTTTGACTGGAACCAGGGCCCACACTGGACTCACAACAGTGTTGAGCTGCGCAACGCAACCCTCCACCTCAAGACAAGAATTGACTGACCACTGAATTCAAGGCAAGCCTTTCAAGTGACTTCACTGGGTTATGACTGGGCTCCTACTTCTTTTTAATTCTCATCAGCATTTGCTGACAACTCCTTTACAACCAGAGGGACAGGTTCTTTATGAGAAGCTATTTCGGCTGTCCCAGCTAATGCCTTAATCCACAGACTGAAGGAGGTCATATTATCTACACGTATCAAAGGCAATGTTATGCTTCATAAGCCATTTTTCTGCTTCAGTAAGGAGTAAGCACGTTTTTATTTCTTACTATGTTTACCCATTACCTCACCAAGCAGCATTATTGTTCGTCTTTCTGAGGCTCTCCTAGAATAGGAACGTATAAAACAGGATTTCCTCCAGCTCTGCATACCTACTTACTCCAGAGTCATTAATGACATAAGACTCGATTGAACAAAGACTTAACATCAAATGAGCATTCAAAACAGCTGGGAACAAAAATATATCTGCCTGTAACACTGCATCTCTGCTTTGTCTTTAAAAAAAAGCCAATGGGGCACAAATTGGCCTCAAATATCACTTTTACAGGAATTTTTTCGTGAGAAAAATGGAAGAGCTGAACACTTGCATCTGGGACATGTAGCCCAGTGGGCTCCAAATTAAGTTTATAGCAGCTTTTACACAGCAATCTGCAAATCAAATTGTCCTTTTTACTGGATATCAGAAGTAACTCCACTGCTGTCAAAAGGAACTCTGCACAAGAATCCTCCAAAAGCCCAAACCAACTACATATTGTCTTCCATGTGATTATAAGCAATAGCTGAAACATCCAAGGGTAGGTGACACCGCTCAACTCTGAGATTTTAAAAATACCTCTAACCAATACTTTAAAGAAAAACTTATAGATGTACATATGTGAGAAAAAATACAAGCAATACTGCCCCAGAATTCACAGAAGTTGATTCCTCAGGTTGTTACACCATTTGGGTGTTGGATGGGGACTTTTATTGTTCCCCTGCCAGCATGCGCTTCCCAGCGGAGCCAACGCTGCACGGCGACACGTGCCCTGGACCCATCGCACCGCACCATGAGGCAGGCGCACTAAAAAGCGGTGCACCCTGCTCCCTTCCCTCCCCACCATTCTACACTAACTCAGGGTATGCTTTCAAAAGCTACCCTGTAAGCATAGCTCCCCCGAAAATTAACAGGAATTTGGAAAAAAAAANATAGGCAAACAATGAAAAAGCAAGCCAGAGGCTACACACTGTCCATATAATTACCCCATAGAGAACCAAAGTCGATAGGGCATGGAAGAAATAATCCAAAACCTACAAGGATACTGCTTGGGTTCAGTGCTTAGCATCCAAAATTACCTTGGCAATCGCTTAAAGACCTCGGTACCAGTGGTGTACACAAAAATCAGAGGCAGCCAGCAGGCTGGGAGAAGCACCCAAGCAATGTAAGGATGCTTGAGGAGAAACACTGCTGCTCTGTTTAATGCTATCAGCTCCTGCCTGCCTGAGGGCATTTCCTACCTCCGCCTACAAACACAACCTCAACCAGTAAGTAAACAGTCTTTGAAGATAACAAAGCTTATTCTAATCTCTCACTGATGTCACTCCTGTATTGTACTCAGCCGAGCTACAAGACTCCTGGGTTAACCAACTCCTCTGTAAAAGGAGAATTACCTTAACTCTTCACTCTTGCACAGACTTAAGGAATCCTATCCAGGTATAGAAAGAAGCAGATTTTTCACACAGTGGATCTACATTTCTTCTTGTTGAACAATTACAGTAATTTTTCAGCTCACTCCTCTAGACACAGCTGAACCACTTCTATACCATTATGCTTAGCAAGGCGACCTTCTGTACTAGGCCTTTCACCGCTTCCAAAGCAAGCGGAAGTACGGCCTTTAGAAAGCAGGGGATGCCCTGGACTACTTTCCAACACTGGCAAACAGGGCTGTTGCTCCAGTGGCAAGCAGAAAGAAAAATCAGATTGAACCCAAACTAGCAAGAAGAATTAAAATGGAAACAACAAAAAGAAAACACAGCAGTAGAGATCTTCCAGTGCATCACCTCAGAGAACAATGTCTTTGTGTTCTCACTTGTGTTCACTTCCCAGGGTCAAGCGTTTATCCTGCATTGCAGTTCTTTAACTATCTGCTCCACACTTTTCATTGCGCCCAATCCTACAAGAGTCAAGCCCTCTCACAGCAATAAAAAGCTCAGGGAAGAACTCAGGGTGGGTCAGAAAAGCCAGCCCTGGGTATAACATATCTTTCATGTCATCAAGAGACTTGACAACAAGAAGCTCAAACCCAACTAAATTCTTACAGCACAAATCAGAGCTATTTTGCTGTTGAGCTGCATGTGCTTAGGAGCAGCCATGACCGGAATAATAAAAGGATATACAGCACAAATCTGAGAAAAGGGGCTCAAGTTGTGGCTGAATATTCACGCTCAGTGTCAGTCCCAAGGCAAATTTCTTTTGGAATGAGTGAATCTTATCAGCTTGGGTTGTTTGCCTCTTGGATAAGCTATATCTTAGTTATACCAAACAAATCCTGACACTATTTCCACACACATATATACGGGTAATTACATTCCCACTGAACAGAAAAATGAAGAGATGTGCTGGAAAAAAGTAGACAGAGGTAATCATACCTACACAGAGAGATGGATTTGGAATACATTGACCCAGTTCTGCAGTCTGGCTTCCTCTTCATTTCACCAGTGTAAATCAACTGAAACTACACAGCGCCAACAGGTTTCATTTTCCACCTGTTAACACAAGTTTTTGATTCCACTGTCAATAAAAGAACCACATGCAAACTGTTATGAAATGAAAATCCAGTGTTGTATGTAACTGAAGACAGAAGTAGAGACATGTACAGCCAGATTCAGGACAACATATTGCAGAAAATACTGTTCCCTAAACCTAGTCATGGCTCCCCAAAGGGTTATTAACGAAGACACGACTACTTTCCACTGCCAAACACCCCACTGGGAGCCAGTCAGGCCATAAGCTGAGCCCAGCGTTTCGCTACTCATGATCAAACTGCAAATGCTGAGCACAAAGTCCACCCTTCCACACAAACATCAGAGAAACCCATTCACAATCTGTGCTTCACCAGCACAACATGGCAGGCTGAGAAACTCTCTACATCACACAAATACTTTTCTAATCATTTAGCTTTTTGTGGAGGTCTCAAATTTTAAACTCAAATGAATAGTAACTTTACCAGAGGTCAGTCAAGCAGCAGTAAAACTGCACAAGGTGGCAGTTTAAAGCATCTCATATTTGTAAGAGTATAAGCATAAAATCCAAAAAGAGCCCCCAGGGATCCCAATGCAAGACATCGAGGTGTAATTAAAAAACATAAATCCATCAAATGAAAAATATGTAAACTTAACACATTAACTCATATTTTTCTTCCTCGACCTCATTTGTCTTACTCTACACACCTTTGGAGCCTACAAATAAAATATTAACAATACCAGAAGAAATATTTCTTAATATATGGAATGTGAACATCAATAATAAATGCTTTTTACTTTATTCTTAAGGCAATTGCTAAAAGAAGGTCTCTTAGCAGACTGCTGAGACTCTGCATATTATAAATTACTTCAACTGTATCTCCTCTTTACAAAACCCACAAAAGGACAATATCGTACAGTATTTCCATGCCACTCAATCATCCACACAAAATTACCCTTGTGAGAGCTTGTTGGAGGAATGTCAAATGTACTTGCCTTTCTTTGCAACAAAATATTCGGAGAAAGACAGCCAAATAGCCCACTTCTGCACTCACAGTTATACAAGCTACACTAACACCTGAACATTTTAACTGGAGATTCTGGGTTTGACTTTAATTACAAGCTACAGGCAAAATAGTTACAGGCCAAATCCTGGCCTGCGTTTCACCCACAGCATAGTTTTCAAGATAGCTTACAAAAGCTCCATAGCACCGGTAGTTCATATTCAGGTGAAGGCACTTCCTCTAAAAGTGATATTTGGGACAAACCAGCCCTTCCGTCTTCTGACCACCCATCAGAAACGGAGCATCAGCATTATCCTGAAATTACAGTGGCAAAGACACTTGTGCCTCACCTCCATCCTTCAAAGGCTAAATTTTGTACAGCAAATTTGTTTCTCATCACTAATGACTGCTTCCATGGGACCAGCTGGCCCAAGGCCAGGCAGCAGTATGCGAACACCTCTCCCTCCCGATGCACCCAGCATTAGGGCACGCACATAGGCATTATGTGATATTTTCATCAAATATTGAACTCCATTTCCTCTCTGTTACTGGAGTACTCGTCCTCACAAGTGGAGCAGCCAGGTTCCTACACAAACACACGTACACGTGTTGAACACAAAATGGATGCACTCTCACAACACAGCTAACATTTCCCAAATAATACCCGAGTCAGCCTTTTCCTAATGTTCAGCAATCACTATTACTAAATCCGGGCCAAAACTCTAACACAACACTGCTGCTCTGTCAACACAACACACAGTCCAACACTGGCAGTGGTTGGCATGCTCTTTACACCCATCCTAAGCATACTCGCCACATGGGAAGAAAAATCCTACTTGCCCCCTCTGACAGAGATTATCTCACTCAACCGTCTCCCTACCCTTCCTTCCGTCATTTGGACATCAGGTGCTCGGGCATCATTAGTCAAGCTTCACCTGCTGAACAGAGGCCAGATCTGTCCAACTTTTGCTGACTATCTATGGCAGCTGAAAATCATTTACTTGCACGAAACAGGCCACGTGGGATGCTCTCAATCTGGGCCGGTGAGTGGTCACCCAGGCCTGGCAGCGGTCTGGGCTTCTGGAGCCACCTCCATATCACCATTTACCAAGCACTCCACAGACAAAGCACAGAACACATTTTAAGGTTTGGCTCTTGGCCTCTTAACCCTCTTGGGAACTGTGCCACTGGTCGCTAGAGCCAGGCTGCAGATACAAGCAGTCGATTTTACACTCCACACCGGACAGTTTGGTGTTAGAGGGTCTGTCTCAACACTGGCATGTTTTCTCCAGAGGCGCTCAAAGAGGACTCAACAGCTACCAAGGAAAGAGCTGAATGCTTTCACCACTCCACACCTAGCTGTACAGAGAGCCTCTACAGATGACCTAAAACTAGTAAAGCAATTGAAACAAGGATGGCCAGATTTCTTGATTGTACAAGCTACTTTCATGATGTTTCCAACGGTTGTTGAAACTGCCACATCCCAGAGAGTCCCTGGAGATACATCACAGTCCAGGGATGACAACAGCTCCCAGTGCCCTGTTCTGGGATGGGAATCAGAGGCGTACCACTGATCCAGCACGGTGCCATTAACCTTAACCACCCCAGCAGGCTCACCTCCTCCAAAACACTCAGCAGTACCACTCTGCTGAGGGCAGCGTGATGTACCCTGGGCACAGCCACCACCTCTGAACTGCTCAGGAGCCACATAAGATGAAAAAGCAGCAGGCAATCCCTGCAAAAAAACTGCACTTGATAAAGCCACAGGCACTAAAGCTGCTAAAGCTGCTGTAATGTGAAGTCCAGGAGAACAGCAACAATGTTAAACAGAGTAAATACATACTACAACACACAATACAGTGAGTACTACACAAGGCAATAAAAAGAGAGTACAACATAAACTGAGTACATCTAACTTCCCAAATTACTTAAAATACAAAAGCCAAACCCTGCCCATTTACAGTATAATCAGCACTGATCAATATATACACACCAACAGCGACACAAACCATGCTGTAACAAATTGTATGTTGTGGTAAAACAGAAAACACATTTAAACATAATCTTTCGAATGCTATGAGAACTAGGACTAATGCTTTACTTTCACAGTTAATGCTGAAAGCCCGTCAATGCCCAGCCTTGCCAGAAGGATCACATTTCAGTTTTGTACAGAAGGCTTCCCATCCCATTCACCAAACAATGTAAAATCCCCCAGCAACATTAGGGGAAAATTTGCTAAGAGCTAAACGAAAATTGATCATTTTCCCACAGTCGTCTGGTGTTCCAATCAATTCTGCACAGGTATTGACGTATGGTAATGCCGGCCCAGCCCCAGCAGAAACTCAGAGCTGCCTGCCAAACTCCAGGAACGCTGATCAAAGACTGATTTTAAGGCTTGACTCAGAAAGAAGGATAATTGTGCGCACCTAAGACTTTTTTTGTGAGCAAGTGCCGAGATTTCGCTGATTCACTGTATGTTAGGGTGATGCATACAACAGTCAGACTCCTAGCGATAAAACAGATATGCAACAATGGCATTACGCTGGCTAAAATAGGCGGATATATTTATACCAGTTGAACATTCCTTCTCCGACATGAAAATGAACATCTGTCAGCTACACCTTAAAAGCTCATGCAGCTTCAAAGCAAAGTCAGTCCAAAGAACTATATACCAAAAGTTTACATTCAGTTTAACTCATCCTAAAGAAGAATAAGTTACTCCTGCAAAGTGACATATCCCGACCACCTCCCTTGCTTGGAACAATCATTTGAAGCTTTGCTCTTGGGTTCCTCTACAAAATTTAACTTTTTGCCACATGAAAAAAAAAAAAAGATCAACTAATACATAACACACTTTGGCATATGCTTCAGTAGGAGGGACTGAAGCGACTAAAGAGTTCCTGTTTACTACGAGGCCACACCTCATTTCCACAAGGCAGCTTTCTGGTTTCATCATAGGGAGGCACAGAGCAGTACACAGATAAATCCCTCTGAGATAGCACTGGTATAGCTCTAATCCATGCTCCCCGAGCTGATCTGATACCTGCTAGTAAAGCAAGCTCCCCTTTGCCTGGACATACACCGCAGCACCTCCAGTCCCTTTACTCTGCCCCACCACCCCCCTCCTGGTGAGCTGGCAGATTTTCAGGACTATCTGTTACTAATTTTCACGGTTAGCTGAAGCCCCTGGCTTTGTTTGCTGTATTTTCTGCAGCAGAGATCCCCATCCCCAGCCCCAGAACTCTCTCCCCTATCCCCAGTATAGAGACACCTGACCTGAAAGTTCATTTGCCAGTCAGATTTCACTGGTCTCTGTGTCCCTGAGGTATTCTATATTCTTCTTTATTATGCATGTTACAGGAGCAGTCAGCTCCACTACGAACAGCAGTCGGTGATGCTCGATGCCATCCATACAAGCCAACAGCAATAGTCCCCATAACAAAAAAAAAAAAACTGGAAATGGACAAAAGATGGAAGCATTTTCTCTCTGCTGGGCAAAGGAGAAATTAAGCATATGGATATTAAGCAGCTTGTCCAAATTCACAAAGTCGGTGAAAGATCTAGGGATTAAATTCAGGTCTTGCATCCCTGGCCTGTGTCTGAACAGGACGCAGTTACTCCTGGTAACAAAGGCAGCAGGAGACACGATTCTACTGAAAGTAAGACCCAAGTGTTCCCCCATTAGCCACTCATCTGAAAGACCATACAAAACCAGCAGACACCTGTAAAAGAAATCGACCTGTTCCTGATCACGAGCACAGCCAGCAGCAGAGACAAGACTCTCACCTTCCTGAAGATGCCTTCTGTTAGGGGATATACCGGACACGCAAGTACAAAATAGTTATTCCACAGAGCTGCAGGTCTGAAGTCAAAGAACAGGGAGACAAATCCAGACAAATCAAATTCCACAGATTTCCATTAAATAAAAAAATGAGGATACAATGCTCCCAAATGGATAGCTGCCTGCCACACTCAATGTGAGCAATATCCAAATAGATCTAGTTCCTGAAGGTAATCCAATTTTGAGATGGGCAAGAGCACCATCACAGAAAAATCTTCCGTAAGACATGCACAAATTTCCAGATACATTCTCCTCCTCTAGCCAGGGTGAAGCAAAATCTCTGCTCGCTTTTCACAACAGAATGTTCATCTGCCAGCTGAAAATCCAAGGCTCTTCTCTACATCAGCATCCTCACTGTAGGAAAAAGGATTCAGACCCACAGAGTGCAGTCATGGTGAGGCACCTGAGCAGCAGGAGACCCATGCAGCAACCATGTACACAGTGGGCGATTGTGGTCTTGGGAAAGAAAAGATCTCTTGGCGGTTTCAGCCACCCCTGCTCCAATAACCGTGCGGTGCCAGGTCCAGAGCAGCAGCCACTTTCAGCTGCTGTGGGCTGGGGGAGAGGAAGAGGATGACTACTGCCTCCTGCGACCTCTCTGTTAAGAAGTCAGAGGTTGGGATCACTGTAGGTGGAAACTCCTGGCAAAAACAATAAAGCAGCTACTACATATTTCAACAGGTTCAAAGTAACCTCAGATGTTAGGAGCAGATGCTCTTTTCCACCCCCTGGGACTTTGAAACGGTTTATATGTTTCCTCCCTTTTCCCTAATAGGGCAGGGTGCTAAAGAAATTAGCTACAGAAAGAGCCGGAGCAATACTAATTACCCTCAGCTACCCGGGAGACCACAGTACCTTCAGCTAATTGTGCAGTCCCTGCTCCCCCACTTCAGATCTCCCAGTGAGAAAGTCTCCTGCCTTTGGCATCTGAACCACAAGGTAATCTCGCTCCCCTGTATTTTAAAAAGGCTTGCTTGAAATTCCTGAATGTCCAAAGCAAGCTCATTACCATTAGTTTCCGCAGCCTATCATCTAGCACGGGCACTCCTGCACTGACTGAAACGAGGGAACTGCTCATGTCAACACATTTGACATGGTGTTGTCACTAACCCTGTTATTAGACTGCACACGTACCTGAAATCCACATCTGAGCTCATAGCCTGCAGCACTCCACAGCCAAGTCTCTGCAAGAGTCTCTCTCACAAAATTAAGTATTAAACGTGCATCTCAAAAAAATGCCCCGTAGTTTCATATTTATTAACTAAGACATTGCTTTTCCACTTATACATTTCTGACATGTTAAATATAGAACATTTTAAGATGCACTTAGTGCTTGTAAAGAGCCCTAGAAACTGAATTCCTCTAGAGAGGAATCTGTGAAAGACAGTTCTCCCACTCAATTCCCCTTATCCACATCAACCCAGTTGCAGAAAGGGCTCCCTTTAAAAGGAAAAACAGCCCCTCGGTAACAGATGACCCCAAAGTTAGGCAAGACAGCACCGGGTTTCTAAACCGTCACCAGGACTCTCAAATTCCAGGTGACCACGCCACTCAGTAGAAAGAGCTGACATAAACAGAAAAAAACGGGCATGGGAAGACAAAGTCCACAAAAAAAGTCAGGGGTTGCTTCTACAAATTCAGACGTACTCCACGTGCACCTCAAACGCTGAGGAGTCCCCACGTGCTCCGAACCCTTGCTCTTTCAGGGAAGCGCGAGCTTGCAGGCAAACGCTGAGGACACAGAGCCCTCTGCCAGGCTCCTGAAGCACCCAACAGTGAGGAGACCGGTACAGGCAGTCAAGGCCGTGCAGGCTCTTCTTGCTACTGGGTCGGCTGATATTGTGCCATTATAGAGGCCAAGGTGGGAATTACAAAGCATAGCTGGCCCTCACTACCTCAGGACGACAGTCCTCAATCCCACACCTGTCCTTTTGTCCTGGTTTTCCAAAGCAATGAGAATGGCTGGATTGCCCTTCTTGCCATCCTCCTTGCTCCCAGCTCTCCTAAACAGCTTCTGAACCTGTCAAATGATCTCAAATTAAGGTAAATGGCTCGGAGCAAGTTCCTACAACTTCCACAAACTGGCAGAGAGAGAAGATGGGTAGGACCCACCCGTTACTAATTGTCTGACAGAAGCCAGATGGCCAGGGAGTACCAGCTTGCTGTCAACCAGACAGCATACGTGCAGCTCCACAGATGCAGAGAAGGTGCTGCCTCTTAGAGACATCAGAGACAAGGAGGTAATCGCTGGCATTAATGCAGAGGGAGGGAGAGAGCAAAGGCAGCGAGCAAAGCATCCATCCTACCAAACCATCCTTCCTTACTTCTGCTGCTGGTGGGAACATGTGGGGCTTATTTAGGATACAGGAGAAGCCCACACAGGAAAATGCATGCATGCCCTTCCCAAAACTTTGTTCTTCATCTCCCCTTCAGGTGCTGCAATCAGCAGCGCATACAGGTGTACCAAGAGACCATCGCTTTGATCAGAAGCGGGTGTGGTGGGAGCTCAATCCAGCAGCACTGCGTGGCATCCACACAGCTGAGACACATCAGTGCAGACAGTGTGTCTAAAGCCACTGCTATCCTCCCCTTTTTTCCAGAGAAGCCAAGCTTCCTCCAACTCCAGCTGGTGTAACACAGAGCCCTGCCAAGGGCACGGCGGGCTAGGACTTGCTTAGCTCCCTTGAATGATTCATGGTTCGTTAGCAACCAAAAGCATGACCTGTCCTGGTCACCAAGACTCTCTGCAGACCAAGGCTGGCAGCGTGCCTCTTTGCACCCAACCACAGCTTACCTGGTCGACTGGGAACACAGCGAATACTCAGGTTTTTAGGTGCTGGAGAAAAAGCACTGTCCATCCCACCAGCAATCAAGAGCCCACACTCGCTCCTTTGTCCCTCAAACTCCGGGAAGCTCTTCAGTGGCGTGCCTCATGTAACACGCAGCGCAGATAATGCAACAGGGGAAAAGAAAAACAGGGAAGAAAAGAAGCTCTCAAAAACTCAGGCAGCGAGAAGTGGACTGAACTCAAGCTACCGCGCAATATGCGAGTTTCTGCCCCCCTTAACGCTGCCTCCAACCCCTGCCTGCGCTGGCAGTAGGTACAACACGCACTGCTCAGACCGGGCGGTCGGGGGTGAGGGTGGATGGGGACAGGGGGAACGGGGCTCAGAGAAACACAATCCTCAAAGCTAATCACTTTCAAAGCGAACTTCCTCCGATCTTGGCCTCCTGTCAGTACCGATAAAAAATTATTTTACTCCAGTATAACTGGGTATGGTTATTACTCTTCTACAACCAAAATATTTATACCAGTATAAAAGCCTTCAGTGGATGTAGTTGTATCGATGTGTGCATTCCTCGTACCAAAAGAGCTTGCTTCCCCTGCTCATAGGGCACTAGCCAAAACCATTTTACGGTAGCCATATATCCTTAAGGCTATTGCCTGCGCTAGAGGGAGCGCGGAGTTGACCTCCAGCGATGCAGCTGCAGGAGCGCATCTCTCCTGTCGGACAGTCCCTGCCTGTCCCCCTCCTTTCCGAGACGCGCACCCCGCTCTGACATACACCTCCAGAGATGACAGCGCATTTGGGTTTACCAAACAGGGGCATCACGCAAATTAACTAATTAGCATTTGTGAAGCACTGCGAAGATTTTAGGTGCTAAGTATTATTATTACTAATTTAATCTACATCCCCATTCATTCCTCAGCCTCTCCTGTGAAACTGCCAACAGTGATGCCAATTAGCGGTAATTGTTGTGGTGGTTTTGTGACAAGGCTGTTTGCCAGCTGGGAGCGAGACAGAGACCACCAACCCATTTCCCATGGATTGCCCCACAGCTGCCAACAGCAACAACTTCCAGGCACAACAACCTGCTCTCGACTCCAGCCAGAACCCTGGAGGTACGAGATCCTGGTATCCCATTACCAGCTCCCCAGGGACACAGCCTGCAAGGCACACACAGAACTTTTTATTAGGGATAAAACAAGGCACCTTTCTGCCTCCCCACCTCCTCCACTAGTTCAGTACACAGCCCAGCAACTGATGCTGATACTGCAATACCAAAACGCTAATCTGGAATAATTACAGATTAAACTTTGCTCGATTCCATCCTTACTTGATGAAAATCACATTTTTATTTACACCCAGGCCTCACTGTGGTGGCAAGCTGTAAAGGCAGCAGCAGTAAAAAGAAGGGAATCGACAGTGCAGGGTGCAGCAAACTTTGTACTTGGGAGAACTGTTAAAAGCGTTTTAACATAAGCAAAGAGGCGTGTTTTTTTATCAGCTGTCCACAGAGATTTGGAAGACTTTATAGACACAAACAGCTAACAGTATTCCATAATCAGCGCACATCACCTGAGCACCAAAACTTTAAATTTAAATATATTTTAAATATGTCTAATTGAAAGGACAGCAACACATAAACTGTATGAATCATAGCCCTCACAAGCAATTAGATTTGTTATTCCCGCAGACTGCAAACAGTGGGTTGGCTTTTTATGCTAATGCAAATTCAATCCCTCATCAGCTGCCCTACGCATGAGAATACACCTTCTCTCTTTCATCAGGAAAGGTATCAACAGCAGGAAACTAGCCCTTCTTTCATCTCCGAGGCACCCACCCACCTTTCCAAAGGGTTTTCAACCAGGTGTGGAAACCTTCCTGAATCTGTGCTGAAAGATCCCTTAATTATTATGGCAAAGGATGCAAATCCTCTGAGAGCAGCATGCTCCAAGACATAGCCTTCTGGTGTTTACTCCTCCAGCAGTCTCTTCGTCTGACAGCATGTTAGAAGAGCTTTTAAGGAACTCTTTGGACTTTCATTGTACGGGCACGAAACTCTTACGGAGAGGAGCTGCTTTTTCAGATGCCTGGTTATATAATTAAACAAGAAAGGAATGGGGGGGGCAAGCTGGCTTTCTGGCACAAACATTACACAGTGCTCAACCTGCCAGCATATTGCATCAGATTCCCACTGCAAGGCCAATTCGCAGCAGCTGAGTAGCTGAACCCCTGAGCCTTCTCTCCCGCCAACCTGCCTCACGCTCCGAGGGCGGTCAGCGGGGTTGGCTGTCGCATCTCCCTTCCCGAGGAGCTGCTCGCTACACCGGGACCGGGG
>Ga0065711_1027597_pt1 | contig 47746 bp, 17 predicted proteins | sample Hoacrofraction12_FD_59098 | JGI IMG/M metagenome (GOLD analysis project Ga0065711, IMG submission 59098) | Hoatzin crop microbial communities from Cojedes, Venezuela - Epithelial fraction 12 v2 (version 2) | ecosystem: Host-associated > Birds > Digestive system > Esophagus > Crop | place... | reverse complement strand
CCGCCTGGACAAGGTCCTGTGCAGCCTGCTGTAGGTGACCCTGCTTCGGCAGGGGGGTTGGACTAGATGACCCACAGAGGTCCCTTCCAACCCCTAACATTATGTGATTCTGTGTTGTGCCAGTTAGTAAAATGTTATTTGCTGCTATAAAGTTTAGGCTTTTTTAAGCACAAGACAAAGAATATGGTGCAAATTTTTGGAAGCTTTATTATATTAACAGTTCTAAATAAAGCACATGCAAAAATGGAAACTTTTCTCAAAAGACAAAAATTGGACCAAATCAGAATTCACATTTCATACCTGATATTTGTCAGTCGTTTTCAACTATGGATTGTGTCGCGAATCCTCTTAAGCTATCAGAAGACTTAAAACCTCTTGATGCATTTAAAAACCCACAATGGCAGAGTAAAAGAGTCTGTCCTTTTGAAAAATTGTGGCAAAGCTCTTGATGTAAAGCATATTTAGCTGCAGAAGATGATGCAGATCAAGCCATGGGGTACATGAAGACTTGGTTCCTTTTTTGTTGCATGAGCTATCTTGGATATAAACAAGTCTATACTTTGTGATCTTGGGCAAGTTGTGTGGTTTGATGTTCTCTTAGTTCTGGTTTGAGGTGTGGTAGGAGTTGCCTTACAAGGATGATAATGAGAGGATTAAATTTAACATCATTCACGTAAGACTTCTTGTTTCAAAGGCTGTGACAAATCTAGTAAGTTTTGAACCTGTTTTGGTTTTCAGTTTCAGAAAAACGTGTTTCATAAGGACTTATTTTTACTGTTGAATTTGTAAATTCTTTTTCATAATTTTATTTCTGCAGTTGTGATGCCAAGTGAGATGTATGTCAATCTAGAAGTCGGGGTTGGCTTGAAGCTGATGTATTTTCTTAAGCTGAACTTGGATAGATCCTTTTTGTAAATGAGAATGTTTGAAATTTGATCTTCATTAACTGCATTCAATTTACGAGACTTGTTAGCTTTTTCAACTTTGGTTCTGAACTGAAGGCTTAAGAAAGGAAACTGTTCTAATATTTTGTGATTAAAGATTTGTTTAGCTAGTTAAGTAAACTTTAAAAATTTGAAATTTCTGAATTTTAGGCAAAATATTCATAGAATAAGTAGAGAAGATTAATAGTGACACTGAGGTGAATGGGATTGGCCCTGACTTAAGAAGGAATAAGTTACACTACTTGGCCTTTTCCTTATATTTACCATTTTACTGTCAAAGTTTCTTGGGTTTCTTCCCCCTCCCCCCCCCAACTTATAATGGTCCATATGAAGCCTAGAGAAAGGAAAAAAAAGTTGCATATTGTTCACAGAGGATTAAAGGAAGCTACGTGGAGTAAGTCAGAACTAAGAACTCTCTTGGGAGCATGATCTCCTTAGAATTAGAAAGTTCTTCAGCTAAGGTCTGGCCCTGCTATCAGATATCCGAAGAAAAGCCTAAAGCTTAAAATTTTAAATTCCTCAGTTGACAGCTTTGAAGGAATTCTGTGTTTTAGATAAGGATTGGTGATGTTAGTTTGTTACTCTAAGAGATTGCACAGTAGAAAAGAGAATGCATGATCAAATATAATGAGGAAGTTTGAATGTTGTCATTTGATTCCCCAGAAAGCCTGTGGGTTTCAGAAGTAAGAAACAACCTGAGGGATGTATCATCTAGGCTGGGCTGCACTTCAAAGACAGATTGTAGGCACAGAAAATACAGATATAAAACTCTTTGCATCCTAATTTCTAGGTCTTAACTGGCAGTCCACAAACACTGTCAGCAGACCACCTGCAGCCTGTATGACTCTCGTACATGATCTGCAAAGGCACTTCATATCTGTGCTTGACATCAACAAAAGTAATCGACTATCAAAACTGTAGTGGCTGCTGGATTTATTTATCCTGTGCCAGAACTAATCTGAAAAATTAGATACTGAAGTGTGGAGCTCTCAGCAAATCAAGATACTGAATTGCTTGATCTTACAGAGCCTTCAGCCCAGACAGAACCCAGTGCACTCAGTTAATAATAGCTCTTACAGACTTCATGTTATTCTGCTCTTCAGTGGAAAGTCATTTGCTTCCATTGCACAGTGGAAAGTCAGAGCATGTCCCTGTGCGAATATGCATTTTTAAAGGTCGTGGAAAAGGGGCCATCAAATCATATCAACAATCCTGCAGAGCTGAGACAAGACCCAATCTGTTTCAAAAAGGAAAGGAAGACAGAGCTGTGTCATGTGTGAGGCTTACTGTTGGCTCTGACCTGAACCTTGTTGTGTGGTCTCTACTTATTTCCTATTTAGTAGATGGTATTACAGAATCAAAACTCTGGCAAGCCTTGTCAGTGCAGCGTGGTTTATATGTGTTGCTTTGTTTTGTTAGGAGCTACTAGGAAGAACATGTTGAGCAACTGAAAGCAGTTTTTACAAAAAGTGTATTTGAAAAGTAATTGCTAATATTTGCTCGATTGTAGGTTTTGTGTGTATTGATCAAATGGTGCTCTGAACTAACTTTCTTCATTGGCTCTTCTAATCAAAGACAGGTTATGGTTGCTGGGTGAGTTTTGTCAGTCTGCTATAACTTGAGTATGTATGCTAGAACCATGAATTTAAAGAGGAAATTGAAGATGGTTTTGTGTAGGCTTTATGACTGCATTTCAAGAATGTACTTGTCAGGTGACCGTACAGTCCTAAAAGAATGAAAAAGCTAAAAATTGTCCTATATTTTAACTAGAAAACAGTATAAGTTAGTGGGTATCCTAAGTCCTGTGGTGGGTTCATTGAGTGCTTATTATCATTCTGAAATATAAACATGTCTTCTCCTCTCGTCCATGCTGTGGGTTATAGAGGATTTTTTTCTCTGTGTCTTCTCCACATCTTCCACTTATGTCGATTTGCTGATTCCAAGTTGAATAACATCCCTTCTCTTTTTGTTCTCCCTTCTTCCTAAGCATTCTTCTACTTACTGAAATTGTTGAATTTTTCTCACATTCTACTTTTTCTGTATTTCTGTATTTTTATTATTTTGTATTTTTAAACTGTATACTTTTTATGGTGTACCCCCACACCTCTGAAGCATACTGCTAGTTAACAAATGCAACTACATTTGGGTCTCAGAGACCAGTCCTGGTATGGAAGAAATGACTGAGAGCAAGAGCTTATTACTTTGTGACGTGGGAATTAATATAATCCCATAGGCAATTGTGGAGTAACTTCTACTGATAAACAGTAATACACTGAATTTTTAGAGCAGGATTCACTAGAAGTATCTATGCATCTAGAAGTAATACATTAGGAAGCCCTGCTGTCATTAGATGGTTGGTTGAACATGCGCAATGAGCAATTTGTGTTGCAAATTGTTTTGCTTCATAAGCAAAAACTAAGTGTCAAGCCTCCTGGAGTGTTCAGATTCATAATGCTGAGGTGTTTTGAATGGAAGGGTGGGTGTGAGGCTTTTTGCTATCAACATAAATTTAGAGTAATGGATAACTGACTTTGAAAGACTAATAGAAGAGGAAGGTTGTAACTTTTTTCTCAATGTATTGCTGTGTTAGAAACCTTGGAAGACTGTAATACTATATTGGGGGGATTACTTTTTTGTTATATGGATTGTACTTTCTACAGCAGAGGCATTTAAATAGTCCTCATCATATAATGTTTCTACTAATACAGTAAAAAGTAATAATAACCAATTGATACTGGCATAATGAAACAAGTCTAAAATTCATGTAAGCAATAATATCTGTAGCAAATATGGTCTGATTATTTTAACATACCCTAGACTATTGCATGAAATGATAACTCTCTTCTGAGGAGAGTTACTGTTGTCAGCTGACGCATATTTGTAGTAATTGAGTAGTTTATTTGACAAATATATTTTGCTTTATACTTTGTATTTTTATACAGCCTACTTTGGTTGTTCCAAGATACGTGACTCTGGGCTGTATATTCCTCCCACATGGAGTTCTGTGGTATTGCCTGCCTAATTGGAGATTGTGTATCTGTGATTGCACCAATATAAAGTAGGATTACCTGCCTGTTTTTGCAACTACTGTTTACTGGTGCAGGTATATTCATTTCCTTTAAGCAGCAATAGCAATTGGACATCAAACTCTGACATAGCCTTTGTTTTGCCTGATTTGTGTCCTATATAAAATTATATAGATGATCATAGTATATGACAGGTGTCTTGCACTCATTAACAAACAAAAGTTATAAACGTTGTAAATGAAAGAACATGGTGTTTTGTAATGGAGGAAAGTAAGGAAGGTAGTACAGCTGAACACAGAGTGCAGAGATCCTTGAGCAGTACAAATCCAAGTTGGTAAGTCCCAGTAGAGTAGTACCCTTTGTACGTGTCCATGTTGCTTCTGTAATAGTTTATTCAGTGTTATTTAATTGATATAGTATAAAATGAAACTGCTTTTATAATTACAAGTTTTAAAAAATACTGGTATATCTTTCAGTTCATTAGCAGTTTAGAAATGACCCTCAAGTCTTAAAAATAAAAAAAATCAGCAAAATCTGAGGAGTGTTGTCTTAATATGTGACGTTGATTAAAAAATTTGCTGCTCACTGGGAGAGCATTATTAGCATCCGCTTCACCTGTCTAACTTTATTCCTTGAGTCTATTCCAAAGCAGGCACTTCTCATTTTTTTCAGAGGGAACTGCTAATTTCAGTGCCGTAAGCTGATAGATGCCTAAAAGAGGTAATGTGAATTCTAACCTATCTTAATAATTTATATTAAAAACTTATTCATTAGGTTATTTTTTCATTCATAGCTATGGACTTAATACATTTTTGTTAAAAGAACCAGCAAATGTGCCTGCAACTTCAGATTATTCCCATGTTTGTATCCAAACTGCAAATCATATGTTTATAGCCAAAAAAATGTTGGGGTTTTTTTTAGGTGCTTTCAGGCAAGGATAAGAAATAGATGTCTAACTTAACTGCCAAAGAATTCCTGAATGATCATGCATAGGAAAATGTTCTGCATTAACAGAGATTTTCACCTTGTACGTGATGGAAAGTGCTTCCCATTTACTCTTTTGAGTGTGCTCTAGGAATGAAGGTACTTACTTTTTTTTTTAAATGACTATAGAGAGTGTTTCTTTTCACGGTAGGTGTATTTGAACATTTCCAAAACTACAGATATTTACAACTGTCCTGCCTTGTGGTGCAGAGGATTTTGCCAGGCAGCCTTTCAGCTCTCTCTGATAGTCTGGAAACTGGAGATAATCCTGAAACTGGTTCTTAATTTTTGTTATCCCTCTTTCTTCTGAAGAACAAATCCTCTCATTTTAGCACAAGACCTTGTAATGGTGATCTTGCAGCCAGCATTACATTTATGACCTGCAGTATATTTTTTTTCTGCAGTCAGAATCAGTTACTTGGAAACTTTTACAGAAACACCAAGTATTTTTTATATATAATTCATCTGTACCATGGCATATTCTCTTATAAGGAAAGATATAATCTCTGTACCCATTATTTTCTTCAGTTACTCTCCATTTTTTTTGGATTTTCTTTAAATAACAACACTGTTTTGAGAAACATACTTGTCAATGCACTTATGTTCTGCCTGACATATAGAATAAACGTGTCATTTGATTTATGACAAGTAATAAAATTGAAGTGTTTCTTTACTGTTTGAATAATTTGTGAGTCACAGCTGCTGCTTGCCAGAGCTGAGACAGAGTGTCATAGTTATTTTAGCCAGTAGCTCTGTGGCAGGAAGTCTTCTGTTTCTTCTGTCATTAACCATTCTGAGAGTCTTGGAAGGCCTTGTGGCTGCTTCTGATGAGGACTTGAACATGGTTTACACCTAAAACAACATTCAGGTTAGCGACCATTTCATTAGGGAGGATGAGTTGATCTAGGCATTAGTTACAGATCTGCCGTGGTCATCAAGCAAGTGTCCTTGTTGCCATATGTGATGTTGTTGACACCTGACTCTTGCCTTGTCCTATCACTTTTTGAGAGTGGAAGTGATGCCTGCAACTGTTTGTAGCCAAAATATAAACATCCATAATGCTTTATTTAAAAAAAAAATAAAAATTAAAATAACGTAACTGGGCCTTAGGGGATGGCATGAAACCAGTGCTTTGAGCGATTAGATTGAGCTCTAGCAGAATTGAGCCAATAGTAGTAGCTGCCTTTTAAAATGTTAATATTCTATATGACTTCAAGACAACTGACTAGAACTCCCTGCACATCTTTGCCAAGTAAGAGTCTTATTGCTGAAACCTCTAAATAAGTCTGTATGTTATAAAAGCAGTCACAGAGAGATGATTGGTGTAATGGTTTAGAACTGCTAATGGGTGAACTAGATACTAGGTTTACCTGCAATGGAATGTTTAAGTGGAGAGGTACTCTTCAGAAAGACAGAAAAGTTACTTTGTGAAGTAATTGCACATCTAACAGATATGTTTTCCATGCTCACATTTTCTCCTCTTCTCAGGTTCCTGTGCATTCTGATTTTGGGAGGGAACTGTTAAAGTGAGAAGCATGTGTTACCCTTTCTGTTCTAAGCTCAAAGCAGAAGCAGCAGCAGTATGCATCTGTAATACACAGGTACTGCTAAAGCAAAGCATTCCTGAAACAGGAGAATTGAAATACTGCCTTACGTATGTGTGCTCAAATGGAATGTCCTCAAGGAAAACTTTTCAGATTTTTAGGTAGTATGGTAAGAAACTGTTTATTTTTTTTAGTGTGCACTGTGTTTATGACTTTATCATAAATAATGATACAATGTTTTTATGAAGAGTAACTACTTTTTTCTTCCATCTATTAGGTGGAAGCAGTAAGAAGAATGTTGAAGATTGGTTTTAGATCAGACTTAGTTTCTACTTTTCTGAAATAAAAGATTGTGGGTTTGACTTTTAGAAATTCAATCTAAATGCACTTTATTTAGCTTTGAACAGCAATATTAATTGTTCTAGGGAGGCCTTTTCATCAAGAAGGGTTTGGGTTTTTTTGTCAGTAAGAGCCAATATACCAAGGGATTATAGTACCAACGTATAATTTCCTACAGATTTCACCTTGATTGTGGTCTCCAGGAGCAGAGATACTGGCCTGTTGACCTCATACTACCTTACTCTGTTTTGTGCTCTGAAAACTTTATTGGTATATTCTGTAGCTAAATGCTACTTGTTAACCGTGCTCCTGACATGACGGGGGGGAATATTTTGCCGTGTTGCTTAGGAACGTACTTTATGGGTTCTGGCTATGATAGTGGTAGGTGAAGGTTTGAGGAATGTTTTCTTCTGCATAGCATCACAGCAGACTTTATCTTCTTATCAAATGTGCCAAATTACAGGCCACTGTGTAGTAGCAGAGTTTGCCAAGTAGAACATAAAGCCATTAACTTTACTACCCAATTTAGGTAGATGTTTGCATGGTGTGTATCTTCTAAAAGTACTCTGATTCTTTCATCTCAATATTTATCATATTACATGAAGATTCTGTTGGTTGTTGTTACAGGATGGTATTATGCAGTTGGTGAATATGGGGGCAAAGTATTACACTGTTGTACTGACATGTACTTACTACTTCTGTATTTCTGAAAGTTACTTAGCTTTCTTTTTCTATGTTAGTCATTTTATAAATGGAGTTAAATAAAAGTTATTCTTTGTCCTGCTAAATCTAATATTTGAGGAAAGAGAAAATACTGGCAATAATAATTTACAGGAGGGTAACATCTAAATGGAAATTGTATGCATTAGCTTAAAAAATAAATGAAAAATATCATTCCAAAAAGCAAAGTAAGCTTTCATGAAATTATTAATTTCTAGCTATTAAACACTAACTTTTTCTTGAGCAAGTAATAGTTATGCTGCATCACAGTGCTGCTGCTGGAGAAATGAGTAGACAGTTGCTTTTATTGTTCTTGCAGAATACTAAGTTACTGTATCACTTTCTGAATCTGAGCATCTACTCATCAGGTTAATACTGAGGTGGCCTCTTCACTTTCTTCGTGCTAAAAAATTAGGCCCTATTACTGACCCATGAGTCACTTCTTCAGTCTGTTCCTTGTTTCATCCTGTAGACTAGAAAGATAGAAGATAGAGCTGACAGAAGAATAATAGTATGGTGGCTGGATGTTCTGCTTGGTGGCCTAAATAGCCTATAAGTTTTGGTAAAATAATATATTTTAGAATGGCAGAACAATTTTCTTTTCCACAAATGACAAACAAAGGAGTTAGGGTATTCTGTGAAGAGTGTTTCTGGAAGGAAAATAGTTTCATTAGTCTTTATAGCTGAAAAACACTTGGAAATAACACAGGCTGAACAGTTAAGAGGCAAGTGCATGCTTGTGCCAGTGACTTGCTCCCTCTCTGTCTCTTGGGAAATTTTACATCTTTTGGCAATCCGTCAGCTAGAGATTTTTCCATGCTTAACAGAGAATGTAACTCTTTAACAGTTACTACAAATGTAATTGCGAAGAGAACATATTAATGTCAATTTTTCTCCCCTTGACTCTGATAGAAACCTTGGCACAGGTGGTGGGTAGTACATTAATAATGAATCTGGTGTACAAAACATGCTGCACAAGATGCATAGATGATCTATATATATGCAGCTAGTCTAATGCATCTAGGTTTGTAAAATTTACGGCTTATGCACAGGGAGTGTGTGGCAAGACTTAGCTGTGAGTGCGAATGTATGGGATTCTTGTCAAAACTACCTCCAGCGTGCTGCTGTTCCAGAAATCTCATAGTCTTTAGATTTCTGCTGGACAAGAATTTGAGATGGAAGAAGTGTTCATGCATAGGAAAACCTGGCTGTATGGTATTCCCACTGCAGTCATAGCAGCATAAGGGTTAAATCCAGAATTGCATTGTTCAGTTGAGTAGAACTGTTCATATTTTATATGAAAAACTGCAAGAAGTATGTCTGTTGGCAGCACGTTCTGTTGAGCTAATCTTTTGTTGGCTAACACAAGCTTTGAGAAACATCCCGACTTATTTCAAAATATTGATTAGTTTTGGAAGTCTCTTAGATACCATTAAAGTATTTCTGTTTATTTTATACGTAACACTGTCTTCCATCTCAGGTGATTCATTGAGTATACAGGGTAAATGTTACTTTTATCTTAATGGATAATTTTAGACAGTGGTATGTGATACGTGGCGTTTGGAATTAGAGTCAGATTTTCATTTACTCCAGGGCTTTTCCATATGTTTCCTATTAGCAGCTTTGTTCTCAAACCTCTAGTTTCCCCAGAAAGGAAGAAAAAAAACCAACCCACTAAACACAAAACACAAACTCAAGAAGTAATCTTAAATTCTAAACATAAAGAAGGAGGAAAAAAAAAGTAGGCTGCAGAACATGATTTCATTATTTTTAGTTTACCATTGCTTTTTTTTTGTCATGCCTGGTATTAAATTCTGATCAAAATGAAATGGAAACATTAATGTTTCTTTTGTCTGTTGACCACAACTTCACAGTGTTTTAATAGATAGATAGTTTTCTGGATAGTTTTGCTGGATAAATAGTGCAATATTTTAACCCGGAATCTGCTTTTAAGATTGTGAAGTAGTGGGTGGTGGTGTTTGGTGGTAGTCTTAGTATTTCCATTCGAATTTTCTTCTTTTCTTTAAGCTTCATTGGGGGGGAAGCTTGAGGTACTAACTGTTTTGTTCTTGCTAATCTGTCATTAAAAACAACTTCACCACTTGTGAAGTAGATTTTTTTTTTTTTTTTAGATCAGGGCAATATGGTAAATTATCCAGAAACTTTGACTAATGTGGGGAACAAATTGGCGTAGTTCAGACTTGGAAAGGTGAGACCACTTGGTTTTGTTCAACTTTACTAGGCAGTCTTCTCTATTTGAAGTTTCTTCAACACATTCCAGTGGATGCAACTAGATGCAGAATTGCTAGCAGCAAATATCAAAATATTAGCTAGAAACTTAAGCTCTGAAAGATTTAACTCTCTAGATTTAACTTGAACTTGAAAAGAAACATCATAAGATTAATAAATGGCCAACTGTGGTTGAAAGAATATGATACATAGTTTAACATTGGTAGTTGCTGGCTTTGAGAGATAGCAGAAGTTGCTTCTTAGGACATAGGTAAATGCTTTTTGAAATTATGTTAAATTATGTCAAAATTTCATAACAGTAAAGTTGTATCAGATTTCCTATGCATAACCTGTTTTAGGTAGCTGAAATATTTTACTGCTTTAGCAAACCAGTATGAATGGTTGAAAACTTGCATATCTTAATTTAAATACTTTTTTCTACTGGTCTGGTCTTAGGCATTTCTCTCACTTTTGGGAAATGCTGGTGCGGTAATTCCTGATGGATAATTGCTGATGTGAAACTTTTCCACTATGTTTAGAATAGCCAGACTTTCACTTCTTGATTTCTTAAGGAAGGGAAGCTTTGTCTCTGTCGCTTATTTCACTCAGTATCTTTTAGTCCTCATTGCCAATTATAATCAAATTTGGTACAGGGTAGAGGGAAATATATATGTACTTGTTACCAACTTTTGAAAAATAGCAACTGGGCAGAGGAAAGCACTCCAAGGAGGTACTTCACCTGAGATAAGGTAGTTACAAATGCAACTTCTAAAGTAAGCAGTCAGGTGGCGAGACAAAACAGAGATGTTTACTAATGCCTTGCCATGCTTTTAGCTCTGTCACTTGGCAGCCAAACAGGTGGTAGCTGTGGAAGGCAGCTGTAGGAGAATATGCCAAGGTGTTTGTGTGAGGTAGAGACAAGCTGGAAGAACCTGAGGGTTGTAAGACCCAAATCCATAGGAATCCAGGTTTCTGTGGCTTCCTTGTTTGTGGAATAACTTAGTGACAGCTACACTGGGAATGAAGAGATTGTCCTTATCCTCTAGCAGCCCAGGATACTGTTAGCCTTGTTGCTGTAAGGGCACGTTGCTGGCTCACGTTCAGCTTGTCCACCAGGACCCACAGGTCCTTTCCTGCAAAGCTGCCTTCCAGGTTGTCCTGCATTTACCGGTGCAAGGGATTATTCCTTGCTAGGTACAAGACTTTGGACTTCCCTTTTTTGAACTGCATGAATTCCTGTTGGTCCATTTCTCCAGCTCGTCGAGGTCCGTCGATGGCAGCACAACCCTCTGGCATATCAGTCACTCATTCCACTTTTATGTCATTAGTGAATGTGCTGAGGGTATTCTGTCCTATCATCCAGATCATTAATGAAGATGTTGAACAGAATTAGAGCCAGTATTGACCCATGGGGTATACCACTAGTTACTGACCTCCAACTAGAATTCACTAGATTGCCACCCTCTGCTCCCTGCCATCCAGCCAGTTTTCAGTCCACCTGATCATCTGCTGATCCAGCCCATACTTCATTGTGCTTTTATGATTTTGCCACTCTTTTTTTTCCTAAGGTCATGCAGTGATACCCAAATAGCTGTGCTCTTTCTGCATCTGTACTTTTCCCTGATGCTTCTGAGCATAGTGGACGCTTTTAGCCAGTTTGCCAGATACACTGAATTCCTGCAGGGTTTATGTAAATTGACAGCTGGGCAGAGGAGGAAGACACTGTTGATACTGGGAAAAGTAAGAAAAATCAACACTTCTTCACCTTCTTTAACTTGTTTAGCTGCAAGAGAAAGCACCTAAATGATCTGTGAGTTTCATACACTAATCTGAAGACAACCAAGTAGTTGATTCTGAACCCGTACTTCTAACCTGTGGATATATTGCTGTGAAGGAAATACAGGAAATAAAGGAGATACTGCATTGGGACTAATATCATTAAGGATATGAGGTGGAATGGAATTTTGTGATGGGAGATTGAGAGCTGCATGGCATAGGTATCTTTACAAAACGAATAGGTGTCTTGCAGAACACAACTGTATCTCACACAAGTGGTTTGATGCTTCAAAACTGTTTTTCTGTGATTGGCTTTTCAGTATGGATGTGAAAGAATTCTTGTCTTATTTAGTGTACGTTTTGATTTGCATGGCAGGCACTTGACGTAGTGGATGATGTAAGTTAAAATCATTAGTCGATAGTATTTTGTATTCTTTCAACTTGAAGTACCTCATTAAGTTTGTTGTTTGTCTGCTAATGTGTAATTTCTATATTGTTCTTTGTATTGTTGTGTTTTAAAGTACTGCATTAAGTAGGTTGATACTGGGGAAAGGTAGGGAGAAGACTTGCAGAGGTGAGATTATTTCCTTTGGCAAGTTAGTGGTGCAGAACAGGACATAGAACTCAGTCTTTAGAAGTACTTAAATAGTGCTTTAGTACTCAAATAGGCTAGTCTGCTTAATCAGTATTTGTGAAGCTTACTGGGCTATTACTATGCAGTAACAGTCTTTGTTACTTAGTCTTTGAAATTACTTTTCCTTCTATTGGTAACAATAGGCTGCCATCCTCTGGTGAAATTTGTTAACTGTCTTGCAGGGACCTGACAGATTTTCAGAAGAGAGAAGCCCATTAAGTTCTGGAAAGCTTAGACAGAATAAATACTATTTTTTTTGTTAGAGGAATGTGATTAGTTGTACAAGGAATAAGTAGTAAGAGAAGACTCTCAGAAGAATTTATATCATGTGTCACTTTCTCCCTCTTTCCTTTTTTCTGTAGCGCCTGTGGAGAATGTAAAGGTGGAGTTAATTTCTTGACTGTTTTTCTGCCTGTCTGCTGATACAGTCCCGCCTTGTTCTTTGGAAAGACCATTGAACACGGATGTGTTATCATTAGTTAGCTATTATTCAGTTAATGTCACTTCTGTCCATATTGAGAAATTATTGCTGAATCAATGTAAGGCACATTTTACATTGTAATGACTGTATGTCATTGTGACATCCACTTGGGTTGATGTTAAAGTATTCCAAAGATACAAGGTGTGTGAATTATTAGTTACTGCCCACAAACGCTAGCTGAAGAATGATATCTGAAAATAGTGGAGAGTCACTGAACTTATTTTTTTCTCTTAGGTGACAGACATCCTATGAATTTATGTGACGTGATACAGGAAATTCCTGTCTTTTCTCTAAAAATAACTCCTACAGGAGACATAATGAACCATTTGATACTTACCTGCCTTAATGCAAAATTGCCAAGGTAGTTTACGTCACAGATAAAATTTTTTAAACTTCAAAGCTAGCTGAATTTGCGTTAAAGATGATGAAAAGCTGGGCAGTTGATTAAATCCTTTAGAGGTTATTTATTAACCATGAGAATGGAGGTAGTATCTTTGGAACAGTGTTGCAGTTTTTCTGTGAATGTTATATGTATCTATGGATGCTGACTGTAGAAGGAGTTTCTCAGTCGTAATGCCTGGCAAAGAGGAAAGAGTGAGACAGCAAGAGAGTTTTTTTAAGGCTTTGGAAGGATAAGATCAAGACTATATAGCCTTCTACCTCATAGGACTCTGCTACATTTTTACAAAGCTTTCCCATTATATTGACTTCAGTAGTGGACCTAAAATTTGGTGAAACTCTTATGAGTGTACTTGTAAAGAATTCTTAGGTTTAGAAAGTATTAACCATGCTTTCTAGCGGCTAGGACTACTCTGCTAAAGCAAAGCCCCAAGGAAAGTTTCAGATGAGGTCCAAGACAGAGTACACTTTCTGGACTGTATAGTAGGATCGTTAACTACCCTCAGCCAAAACTGCTTGCCTTTAGAGACCAAAAAGTCCAGTGGCCACTTGTCTTACCTGTGCCTGGTGGTTAGTCATAGGAACATAGGCATTTTGAACAAAAGCAAGAGGAATTTTATGTTATGATGTGGCAACCTACTCACCTGTGGGCCTTTGTTATGTTTGGAAATCTTACGCAAAATGCAGTTATGAAGATTTACTGAGAATATAGGTGATTGTTTCCAAGAGCTCCTTGCTGCTGAGTAGTTTATTGCCAGTGGGTTGGTTGAATTGGCCTACTTTAGGGTAGAGAGGTGTAGTCTAACAAAAGGAAGCAGAAGTTCTACGCGCATTTGGACCTTAGTCCATCTTCTTAAATGTCTTAGTCTTGGCAGATGCAGTGTTCCTGTTGCATAAGCTTCAATTAGATAAGGAGTTGTTTGCTTTCTCTGTTATATTTCCTTTTAATCCTTACCACTAAATTAGTGTAGAATAATGTACTACATTACACTGAGTTTATTCTTTTAGTTAAACTGCAGAATTTGAATCAGCTTTCCAGTTTAAGTTGTCATTGCTGAATTGGTGTAACTAGTATAGTGCGAGTGTTTAAGAATACATTTAAACTAGTGATTCATATAAATGTAACCATATTGCTGTTATCAATTCTATTCTTTTTACTACTGTTGTACTTACTCTTCGTGCTTTCAACTGAAGATTTGGTTAATGTTCACCTTTACCCCACTTACTCGAGGTGAAAAGTGGTAACTTAGTGTTCTACAAAGTAGGTTAAAATTTTTTAAATTTTCCTTCTGTTTTTCATTCTTGACCTTTTTTAGGATTGAACTTCTTTCTGCTGTTATGTTGCTACTTGACCACTCTTTCCCACTGGAAGTCCCTCAGATCTTTTTTGGCTCTTGGTTACCTTCCGGTCAGCTACAAGTTTTCCTGCCTCGTCCTTTATTTGCCTTTCCTCTATATTTTTGATAGTAATGTTTATAGGCAGTCAACCTTTTGTAGACCATTAAGGACTTCAGCTTTTTAGCTGTAAATAGATAAGAATGGGCATTTATTTCAAATCTTCACTTTCTACTTGGACAGTTAGTTGTCATTGACAATGCTTTGTCTCTCTGGTATGAGGTAATGAGCTGTTTGTGGTAGTACAAGTCAGGGTAGCCTATGGTTAAGAGAAGGCTGATATTTCCTAGAGGGTATGAATGTGCACTGGGGCTGTTACCATGAAGTAGTAGGTGCTCCTGCTTGAGTATGAGTGTAAACATTTTGTGTGATGATGATTTATGCTAGGGTAAATGACTAGTCTGTGTGGTGTGCTATTCATTATGTTACTATGCTGTTTCTTTCTCAGTTATTTATTTCTGCCCTTGTTCTTTTCAATGTTCTTCCATGCTCCACATAAACCTTGTAGAAGTGGCTTAAAGGGTTGACTGTTTCCCTCTGTAGCCCTGTTGGATTTGTTACTGTTGGATTTATTTCAAGTGGAATGTATAGAGAGGCTCAGACTGTCTTTGCTGAGAATGCAGAGTTGCAGTAAAAGCTCATGTGCGTTCTCCGTACTAACTGTACATCAACAGTTCTGTCATTCCTAGGAGTGTAGTAACTAATTACCTAGTGGGAAAATGTACTTTATTCTGTGTATACATCAGACTTGTCTTCTAATACCAGTCTATGTTTAGAGATCATAGCTCTTCATACATAAAGACATAGCTACGGCTAATAAGTCTGTGATATAAACTAGACCAACGGATGAACAATATTAACTACTATTTTCAGTACTGAGCACTGCTTTCCCTATGTTATTTGCTAGGAAGTGCACGCCTTAGAAACATCTTCAGAAACCACGAATAGAAAGGTGCTTGGTGATATGCAGTTTTGTTTTGATTTTTGTGTTCTGTTTTGGTTTTATTCTGCATTGATGTGTTTTATAGAAGTTCTGTTTGCAAAAAGTGTTCTTCAGTAAAAGCATCTCCTGGCCCGCTCTCCATCCTCTCCCTGTGGGGTTTTGGGTCTCAACAGCATAGTGGGGCTAACAGAATGTTAAATGCAAAGAGACCAAGCAGATGAAAAAGATCAGATGTTAGAATTGATGCTTATTGCTTTGTGTACTTAAGGAGGTGGTAGAAGGGCTGAGAGATCAGTAGTTGCTTGATTTCTGTGTGATATTTTTTCCTACAACTGGTCTGTGTCATTTCCCATAGTCACTTCAAATAAAGCATTGGATTTTTGACTTTGTGAAGAACAGCAATGGTAAATGATCAGCAAGGTTCGTAGATTTCGAAAAAGGAAGAATAGAGAAAATACCTAGAGACGAGTCAGAAAGGTGTTTGGTTGTAATCTCTGAATGTTTTGAAGTGACCTGTCATGTAATCAAGTATACAAATGTAAGTATTCTTTAAGTTTGTTTAATTTATTTTGAATCCCAATAGCAAATATACACTAAATAGATATATCAAATATCCATTTTATACAGTACTGTCAATATGGAGAATTCTGTGTGCTGACCTGTGTAAGAAGTCAGGGCAGCTGAGTTCCAGCTATCTGCTTGCATTCAGCAGTTTGAAGGTACTTATGAGGGATTCTTAACCCGTGTGATGTCAAAATGTAAAAGAGGAAAAAATTAATTGAGAAACATGGTTACAAGTGTTATAGATAAAATGTTTGTGCTGGCCTAAAGGGAGTTTAATAATCATTCCTATTAAGCTTGAAGCATATGATAAATCTTGAATCCTACTTTTTAATGTTCAGAGAGCATCAAATTATATTGACAGCAAAACATTGAAGGACATTTCCCTCTTAAAGTTGCAAGAAAAAATACCAAAAACTTTTAAAGGTTTTTTGCGTGTTAGTACTTGATATGAAACCAACCTTTATCTTAATAGGTTATAAAAATATGTTCTAGTTTGGAGACAAAAGGCCTCACAATACCACACCTTTCTATTGTGTCTTTGTTGATTGTCACAGATGGCACGAGAAATTCTCCTTGAAATCTGGTAAATTTTTTTTGCAACTTTTCTTGCAACACTTTTTGGAAGAGGAAAAGTTCCTTACTGTGGAAAAAGTCACTTCCACTTGATTTTTAGAATTTATTTGAAAGAAAGAATATGTCAAAATTTACGTGATTTAAGGAAAGGATTTAACATCTGTAATGGGAAACATGAAATACGGTTTCCAGTTCCACTTCCAAGAGTCCTTCCATGAGATACAAAGACTTTTGTTTAAATTAGTCAAATGTAGGTTGAAGATTGTCAAATAATATAATGGATCATACTAACATATTGTTTCTAGTTAATTATCTCTGAAATAGTAAATACTTCGTAAACTGGTTAAATAGTGTAAAATTGTCATTTTCCTGCAAATTTCAAGTATTGTAGAACTGATTTGCACAAGTTGCTTTTTGAAATTACCAACTTCAGTATCACTTGAGGAAATTTCCAAGTTGCACGCTGTTTCTGGCTAAAATGCAACGGAAAGTTGAAGGCTGAACCTCCCAGTACTTTACAGGGTTATTGAAGAGGCTTATGCCGCTGTATAATGCTTTCTTCTTTCTTCGTCCTGTTGGACAGAAATCATTCACTCCCAGTTTTGCAATATGATTAGAATGAAGGAAGACCACCTGCAGCAATAAGAAACAGTTAAATGTAAGAGTTAGTACATAAATGGGAAAAATATCAAAACATTCATTGGCATAGAGATAACTGAGGTTTGCTATAATACCAGTTGGATGCAGACCTTAGTAGTAACAGGAATTAAAAATTTTTATTAAATCTTTTAAAAATGTCTCCCTCTTGCCACAGTTTTCCCACAAAAAAAAGTTATATGGTATTTTGTCAGTGTGTTGTCAGAATAATTTGACTCTGTTCCTATAGAACATTTTCCTAAAATGCAGTTTTATGCTCTCTTACAGTAAGAATTATAATGATGCAGTATTATATTCTCTCATAATGCAAATTTGCTGTGATTCTAATCAGATTAATTTTTTAAAATAGTCTCTAGAAAAGTTGACTTTAGAAGAGATTTGTCGTTATGATTATAGGAACAGATAAGTCTAATGCTGATGTAGCTTAAATTAGTAAAAAAAAAAGGGCTTGTGATAGTAGAATTTAGAATTAAAGCAAAATAACGTACATTGGCAGAATTATTATTTTGTTTGTATATCTAATTTTACATTACACTGTAAGTTGATATGTTGGATTTTTGGTGGTGTTTTTTTTTTATTAGCACATATATGTATCTCAAAAGATTTTACTTTAACTGGAAGTGAAATGGAACGTGGAAAGAAGTGAAATTCAGATGTAAAAGCTTTTACGAAATAGCTTATATGTTCTGTCACCTGTGCATTTCTTCATGTTTCCCCAAGCTTTGTTCTGCTCTGTATCCTAAGGTATGTCCTAAGACCTATTTGATTTTAATTGCTATTACAGAATTCAGTAAATAAATGTATTTTGGGAACATTTTATTGCATAATTTATCTAGTTCTAAATACAAATTTTAAAATCTTAATCTCATCATTTCAGCCTTAGAAATCATTTTCATTGGATTTAAGGCTTTTCAGCATGGAAATGGAAAAATTTCCATTCTGGCTTGCTAATACGGAAAACTATAATAAATCTGTAACAAACTTTCTGAGAACATTTCATGGGTGTAGCAAGTTGTTTTCCTTTTTTTTTTTTTTTATAGGAAGTGTTCCTGCTGTTGGTTCTTGTTTATTTCCTTAAGTACATACATGATTTCAGACTTTCCTCGTATGAAAGTCATGTCAAAATATATGACAGTTAACTATGCTTTTTAATTATGTCCTAAGATGTACAGCAGTGTGAAAGTCAAACAACTCGTAAAAACCAGAGCTTTCTATTAAATTTAATATATTACCTGCAGATATTTCAGTTCGGGTAATCCAGGAGGAACTTTCTTGAGCTTATTTTTTTCAAGATGGATTTCACGTATACTTGGTATGTTGGCAAAACTTCCATTTTCCACATCTTTGATTTTATTATTCCCAAGGCCTAGCCTAGAAATAGTACAAGGAACATTTAATTCAAGATTAATTGAGATTCACAACAGCATTGAACAGCATACTTCTTTCTTTAAAGTCTGAAATACATAGGGGTAGACATAGGGGAAAAAAAGAACTAGGGAAGGATGATGAAATCCTAGCTCAATAAAACCCCATCATTGATCTAACAAAAATTTTTTCTTCGTAAATTAATCTCCTCTTAAAGGACAGCAGGTAGCCTGATGTGAGCAATTGTCCAGTTATGCATGCAGTTATTCTACGTTTAGTGGCAAGAGTCAAAATGAGAAACATCAACCAATCTGCTTGTAAAATAAATCATGCCCTTTTATCAAGTAGTAGAGCTACAAAGTGTACTCACAGTAATAAAAAGTGTTGTTCTGATAGATAGCCAAAGAAGAGCAAGTCTTGTAAAGAAACATATATATATAGCTTAGTCAAAAACTTTGTATTTTAATAATATCAGGACTACCTGCTTTCCTACTTCCACTTTTCCTTAATTTAGGCCTTCTTTGTATATTTTTTTCCTGTAAGACTTCAGCCTGCATTGCTAGGAAGATGATTCAGAAGGCAGAGGCAGAGGTCAGTTTGGAATTGCTCTTGCCACGCATTCTGCGATCCCCTTTTTCTTCTTTCTTTCTTGATTTCTTCAGAAACTCAACTAAATGCAATTCAGTAGTTCCTCTTTGATAGTAGTTTCTATTACCAAATCCAAAATTGAGTGCTGCCCAGTCATATTTTCAGAGTACTTAACTGAGCTTTGCAGAAAGAACCTCCTTCTTTTGGCTACCTTGGTGATACATTTCTTAGAAACCTGCATTTTTTCTTAAACCCTATCACATTTGGAAACAGTTATCAAGTTGTTTCCTTTACCAGCTGCTGTATTTCTCTCAGGCTAGTTTTCAGCAGGTGAATTTGTCTTCTATTATAATTCACCAGTTTCCCCATGTGTTTCTAGAAACAAGACTTAAATTTTCCTTTTCCTGCCATCCTTGTATATTTTTTCTTTTGGATATGTATGGAGTGTCTCCTTTCAGTACACTTAGGCCTCCTCTGGAATAAAAAAGGTATTATGACTCTTAAATCCTATAAATTTAATTGCAAGAAAGGCATTCAGTTCCTAATACAAAAATCAGTTGGTGTTGCTGTGTACTTCATTTTTGGGGCATGATTTGTGAGGTGAGTAACCAGGGAGTTAAAGTACCTGGGCCTGGTAGGGAACAGGCCAGAGAAAAATACTGGACACTGTTGAGAAATAATGGGACCACAAAGGTTCACGTATTCTGAGGATGAAAAATACATGCAATGCTTAATTGAGGCATATTACTACTAGCGCATTAAGAGGTATTACATAAAAGCCATGCTATATTATACAGCGCCTGGGTGCCAAGAGGTAAGAACTTATGATGATTACATTTTGTAACCAGATGCTGTTCTTAACATACACTTCTGTTGTGAACTGTAGGCAAGACAGGTAATAACAAGGGTAATGTTTGTTTTGTTTTAAGTTTGATTTTATTTACAGTGGTTCTTACTAAAACACTTAAAATTTTTAATTCTCTTTTTGCCTATTCTCCAAAAGAAGTATCAAATAAGACATCCTGTCAGGTCTGACCTTTTATCAAATAGAAGAATTCTGCATGGGAATTTTACCTTTGAAGATCTTTATACCGGTTAAAATCTTCAAGTTCGATTGTTGTGATCTTATTGTCATCTAAATGAAGTTCTAGTAGACTGGAGGGCAATTCTGATGAAAAACAAATGCATAATATAAGAAAAATAAGCCAACTTGTTTTTGTTGGAATATTTATTATGCTCCAAACAGCTGCTTTCCTTTGTGTTTAGGATTGGGTGAAGAATCTTCTGGGGGGCAGGGGTGTGTCTGCATCAAAGAAATGGCTGTTAGATACAAGTATGTTACTTTTTTTAATTAAAAAAAATCATTAACATAATCTGGTTTAAAATAGTAACTTTTCTGAAAAAAATAAGATGTGAAAGTGTGTATGGTAGTGTGAATATTTCAGAGTTCCAAAATTTGATGTAATTTGCTAGCTTTCTTTATAATGGCTTTCATGTACTTTTGGTTAACTCGTCATAAATGTAAATTGTACGTTATGTGTAATTATCTAAGAGCTGGTAGTCAAAATCCTACTCCTGTGGAACCCTGTGACAGTTTTTGGTAGATATTTTCCTCACGATGTAACAATTGTGCTATTACAGCCCCTAAGGTGATCTGGGAGAGAGGCTTTCAGCACTCTCTAAGGGAAAGGAGATTTTTGGTATGCTCTTTCCTGTACTGCTACGCAGAATGTTTTCTCATGTGGTACCAAATGGTCACCATTCAGAACTGCCAGTGAATGGGCCAGGAGGTGGAGAATGTTTTTACCATCTTCTTTTAGCGAGGGCAGGCAAAGATAGTCACAAGTTAGAATCTCAATTTGCTGATCTATGTTCAGTTTTCCCAGCATTTGTCTAGGTGGCACCCTGACACCGAGCAAGACAAACCACATATATCTGTTACTAATGTGGCTTAGGCAAGCAGTGCTCCCACACTCCCAACGGTGCTAGCTGTTGTAGGGTTACAATGCTGAAGGAAAGGGACATGCTTTACAGTCTGGCTTCATGCCAGTTGGCGTGCTTTGGGGGTGTGTGTGTTTGGGGTTTTTTCAAGTTTACAATTCTGCCAGGTGCTGCTTGTGTCTGAGTTGCAGTATTAAGAGGGAAGACTACCCATCTGTCCAAATTAGATTTGAAGGTGCATTTTGTAAGTTACATTTTTTAAAAATCTTTTTGTGTCATTGTAACATTTGCAGGTAGAAGGATCTACTCTACAAACTTAGTTTCCATTTGTGTAGAGTGTGTTCACCATGAAGTCCTGCTTATGATTTGTCAATGTATTTGACACCACATATTGGACCGCTGTTTCCTTATAGGAGATCTCTCTAACAAAGACAAAATCTGAATCATTTTATGTGCATTTTTTTTTGTGCTAAGTGACAGGAGATAGTATGATTATACTGGAAGAATGTCTTTTTGTGTGTGTTGGAGAGTGTCACCATAGGCAGCCAGATAGTTTCAGATCTTAAAATTACTTCAACAATTGAACTGAATTGGTTTTGTTTGTTGAGTTTTTAGTGTTCTCTTCAATGGGGATGCTTTTGCATATATATCTCTCTCTACAAGAAGACATTACATTTAATAAGAAACAGGTTCTTTATCTGAATGATCCAAAAATAAATATCTTACGGGCCAACATTTAGTTTCCCTGTAAGTTAATGAATGATATAATATACGGTATTATGCTTTGTTTCCTCCGGTCTTCTCTTAGCTAGTTGTTCTGAGCAGTCGAAAATCATGAGAATTTGGTTAAATACTACGTTGGTCTACAGAAAACGCAGATAGAGTGTTGTAATGAGTTCCTTCGTGCTACTTTTTTGTGTGTGGATGTCAGTGATTTGTGAAGTTAGTATTTCTATTTATTGCTACCTCTAAATCGCATGTCAATTGTTTTATATGAAGGAGTGACTTCATTTTGTAGTATGTTATGCTGACTTTAATTAAAATGTTCATTTCACTTAGCAAAGCGCCATCAAAAGATGTATAAAATGCTGCAATGAGTTTTGTATTAAGGTGTAAATTTATGCAAAGTTATGCTGCAGTGCATATTTGAGCTACAGAGTCACTTGAAACATTCCAAATTGAAGTTAGAGATTTTGGGTTTTCATTTTAGGTGTGTAAAGGAAGTGATGATTCTGTATCCCTTATGACCCAGACCAAATACCAAGGGGTTTGTTCTTTCTTTGTAAGGATTTTTGAGAGGCTGGTGTGAAAGATGTGAAGAGACATCTCATTATCATTTTCTTCACATTGTTTCTCCTGAGAAGAGTCTCTGGGTGACTGAGAGGAGCAGGCTGCCTGACAGGGAGAAGGCAGGAACGGGGCTGGAGAGCGAGCATGTGCTCGCACGCATGCGGACTTTGGGGATGTAGGGTTGGATACTAAGTACAAAACGAAAAATAAGGCAGGAGGAGGTTTGGTAGTAATGAAAAATACAAAGCAGAATTTATGAACGTTTTAAAAATCATATAGATGTTAAAGCATTTTCTTTAGGAGTATCTGATAGAGGTAAAACAGAAAAGGTAAAACAAAGCATACCTTTAGGAACTGAAGTTAATTTAGCTTCTGCAATTCTTATATGGTAGATATTTACTCCTTCAAAAGCCCCCGGCTCTATTCCACCATTGTCAAGCGGATTTGCACTCATTTCTGTCCAAGGGGGAAAAAAGAAAGTATTTATGGCATAGGATTTTTGTGTGTGTTAGACCAAGTTATAAACAGCTGATTTAATTTTATTTCTAACTTCTGATGTTCTGTGCATTAATTAACGTTTCACTTTGATAACGTATTCTGAGGAGTGGAAGTCACAGCTTTCAGTGAATGAAAGCTGTCTAACTTGGCGTGCAGGGTTACCAGAAACTTGACCTACGCAGCAACTGCAAGTAGAAATTCAGTTGTGAAAGAGAGTTTCCATAGCATGGGTATATCTCGAAAAGGAGTTTGCACATTAGGGAAAGATTTGAACGAAGATTATGTATGATATGTTTCTATAAAGATGTTTTCTAGTTAATTGGACTTACCTAAAACATGTAGAGACTTCATTCCTTGAAATGCATCCTTGTGGATTTTCTTAACCTTATTAGCATGAATTCTGAGCTCTGCTAAAGTTTTTGGTAGGTTTGTTGGAATCTCAGTTAGCTGGTTATGGGACAAATACAGTCGTCGTAGCTTCTTTGTTGGTTGAAAAGCTTTTGGATGGATCTTGGATATTTTATTGTTGTTCAAAGCCAGTGCCTATGAGATATGGGAAGAGCAATGCAAAAAAAATATCCCTTTATAGGAACGTTACGATTATGAATTTTAGGTAATGAATTTGATATATCATTTAACAATTAAGTATTAAAAATATTTTGATTCTCCATCATACCAAACTTCAGCACTTTGTGTATACTCTGGGCATTTTACTTGATTGGGAAAAACAAAAAAGACCCTGGAAGCTGGACCATCAACTAGAAGGCAGGGAAAAACTAGGCAGAGCTAGCAAGGTGCCAACAATAATGAGAAGAATTGGGAAAACAAGTCTGTTTGTTTTCATATATTTTGTGGGATTGTATGGGGGTTATATTCTTTTTTTATTGTTGTTAATGCAAACAAATTCTCAAAACTCAGAATTTCATCTTTTATTTCAGTGTAATGCTGCAAAATAAAAGTCGGGTTTCTAATCTGAATTTCTTAAGGTAATATCTGTATACAACTAGTATACACACATGAATTTATCTTATTTCCCATAATTTTTCAACTCATGAGAATTCAAGTCTCTTGACTGTACAGTACACTGGTGCTTTTTTGGGACAGTTTTTTATTCTTGGTTACTATGTGTTATCAGAGAACTTGTAATGAGTTACTACAAAATATGAATTCTTTGAAATTATTTTGCGTGTCAAATCGCCTCTCTGCATTTCCATGTCTAGAGCATTCATTTTTGTTCGTTTTTTACTTCTTTGAGCTGTTGGTAAGTCATCTGCTTTCTGGAATTTGGGGGGGGGAGTAGAGCAGAGCACTACAGGCTTAATCTTTGTTTCCCAGAAAAAAATGGGGATATCTTAAGGAAATAAACAGGAAATGCTCCTTCCTAATCCAAGTTGCCATCTGTGCCTTTGCTAAACAGATGAGGACTCAGACAAATTGTACAAAGTAAACTTTGCTTTCAGTAAAAACCTTGCCACAAATTAACTGATGAGAAAAATCAAAACAGCTCAAAAGTTGTCAGCTATCACATAATTAAGTGGTTACTCAATATATATGTGATGATTGCTGATGTATTCCAGTGACTTTCTCAGTCACTGGAAATTAATTTCTGTATTATCTTTTGGGCTGAATATAAACCACAGTTAGTGTGTTTTACTTGCTGGGAAGACCATTCTTTACCCAGCCGCAAGACACTTAAGAGGAATTGGAAACACCTTGTTGCAAACAATTAATTTATATGGTTCCTAATTTTTCTATCCTAGCTTAACCCATGCTAGTTAACAAGATCATTAATAAACATCTAGATCCAGTAAATTTTCACTTTTTGTTGAGAAACCAAATATGACTGAAAAGAATTTGGTTTACATTGTTTAATGTGTGTTTCATGTTTTTTTGATGTGGAATAGAATGTCCTTAATTTGCTATAACTTGTGGAACAGATTTGTCATTTTTACAATGAAAATTTTTAAATTGTCAATATTTGTTGATAATGCATCTAGAGTGATATCTTATGGAAATAAGTATTCCAAAACAGATGTAATCTACCTTTCCAGGCTTCTGAGACTTTCCTGTTTTCTTTCATTATTTAAATCCTGTCTGTATGTGCGTACCTTCAGTAATTCAGTGTTGGTCTGTTTTCTGTTCAGGTCGATTGGATTTGTGACATTAGTTTCAGTGGTGTATTTGTTAGTTGTATGCTGTGTGCTTTTGAGAATACCCTCGGAAAATATTGTTATAGTTCTCCTGTGAGATTAAGTTCTTTCTGCTATTTTGCAGATAAGCAGATAAAAAAGGAGCACTTGTCTTGCAGATTTTAAATTCTAGGGAGTGTTTCTGTGCATGCTAAGGACTGAATAAATCATAAGGATCTTTTTGGTAAGATACAAATGGTACATTTCCTGGATTTTGTAGGAAGTAGCATAGTTCTTACAGCCCAAAGACATTTGCTTCTTACTATGTGTGATCTGTCAAATATGCTGGTGTTAGACTGTATTTTTATGGATATTATTGGAGAAGAAAAATACCATTTGTATTTTTAAAGTGTCAAAATATTTCAAATTGCTAAATAAAATTTCAAATTTGGAAAACAACAAGCTTACATAAAGTGAAGTGAGTCCTTGGAGATCGTTTTCCTTGACCTCTTTAATTTTGTTGTTTTGAAGGTCAATCATACGAGTATCTGGTGGAATGTTGCGAGGTATTGATGTCAAACCTATTTAAGTATGTGACATGAACAGAAACATTACATGCCTGTATACAAGTCCAAAGAAAAATCTGCTAAACAGCAAAACACAGTACGATTGTTGATGATTATGATGGGAAAGACAGTATGAACAGCCATAAAGCAAAGGATAAAAAGGAATATTTGATAATGAGAAGAACTAATTATGTAACAATATATGACAAAAATGTGTGGATAGTTTCAGGAGCAACTGTTTCTACCCTGACCATGAAAAGCTTGAATGGGGTGCTCATTGCAGCTTCTTTGTATCTGTGAAAGAGCAGCCTTGGAACACAGGTGGTTCTCTAGGGAAGCTGCTGAAGTCCCTGGTGAAAGCAGCCCTCAGAGGATTTGGGGCTGTGGTTCTGTGTTGGAGGAACAGGGCAGTCGCAGTGGCTTTGAGGGATTTCTCTCAGTGCTTGAATGCTCCTTTCTCTCCTCTGTGCTGCTGTGTTGGCACGTTTGCTTCTATAGACATACAGTTAACATCAGGGCTGAGAAATGTATTCTTGGTAAAAGTGAGCGAAGGATGGTCTTCCAGCTGCCAGCACCTAATTACCAGTTGTATAAATCCCCCAACCCAGTTCACTGTTCAGTTACCAACCCCCTTCAGTTCATGCCATCTGAGATCCTGAATAGCAGAAGACATTAGGAAGGGATAGTAACTTTCTTTTCAGTGGAAATGCTGATGCATCAGATGCTAAATGCTGGTCCAGTTTATTCACAATTATTCCATAATTAATAGGTTACACTTATTTAAAGATCAAGTCTATTTTTTCTATGTGTGGACTTAAGTCATATGGTTTGCAATCTGTAGACCAGATGCAATAACCACAGTTTATTGCTGTCAGCAAATTTTAATTTGATTCCTTAATAATGACATATTAAAAAACCAAACGAAAACAGCAATTTATGTATTGACTCAATGTTTCTAAGACATGAGAAGTCTAGGCATAAGTTTAGGATGGTGGCAGAGCTGTGATGAGAACGAATATTATTGTCGCTGTGCTACTGGCAGGAGCATAGTCTTCCGATTACCTTGAATCACGGGAAAACGTCAATGAACACTAATTCAAACTGGTGTGATTAATAATGATTTCGTATTTAGGGACTGGTGTGTATCTGCAACAGTGACAGTAGCATATTTGCCTTTGGTTAAAAAAGTGATGTGCACTTCAGTGGAAGTTAAGCTGAGCAAATAGGTTATATCCCGTTTATGCATTCGCATTAAACTTCCTTGTGATTTATTTATGGCCCCTTTTTCCGTTGTTATGCTTTCTTGTCATTTGACCTGTTGCTTTGTAGTTGTGTATGAAGTACTTCAGCCATAGTCTTTTTTGAGAGAGAGGACTAATAGCTTGTCTAATGCGAACAGGAGATACAGCAAACTTTTGTGCTGCTCTGTTTGGCTATAACTTCATGCAAGTAAAAGAAACAGGAGAAACTGTAATCTAAAATGTAAATATACGCATTTTCACATTCTGTGATTGTTCTTTTGGTGGTTAAAAAGCTGTGCGAATTATTACATACTTACAAACCCTGATCAGTATTCAGTTAAATAGTTTTACAGTTATTTGTTACATCTTCTAAGTGCCTTTCTGTTCTGTCTTGTTATCGTTAGAAGTCATTGCTAATGGAAGGGGGCTATAGCAGCTTATTACTTTTCTGAACTGTTGCAATAGAACTGGGAAAACATTTGTGTTGTAAAAAATGGTGGACACAGATTAGTTGCTGAACACGAATTAGATATGATTTGCAAACCTAACTGAAAAAATGTAAGCTCATTTTGAAAATGTCTAGTACAGGAATATGCAAATGTATGCGATTTATGGAGCCATAGAATTCATCTCTTAAAATGCAAATCCTCCAAAGGAGAGTCCAGTGGAGGACAAATTCGTTCTTACCTAGGTCAGAGCAATGGACGACTCTCACGTAGCACTGGCATCCAAATGGGCATATTGGGAATAGATCAAAAGGAATTAGTGGCATAATTGGTTCAGTGGTTGGAAATAAAGAATTGTCATCATCATAGTCATCATCGTCTTCTTCCATATCTTGGAGCATCATATTCTTTAGTGTAAAATACGAAGGACCAATGAGAGGTTTGGCAGAGCACAAAGCCAAGAAGAGAAGGAGCGTGTATTGTTTCATATCTTCTTAATCAGGATAGCCGATCTTGAAGAGGACATTAAACAAACAAACCCAAACACAAGAACTGGTGAATGTCAAACAGCAAATAACGGTATTGAACTGTTTACTTTATTCACTGCTACAGTCTCTGGTCCTGAAAAATGGTCTGCTATGAATATTAAGTTTTAATTAGTATATGAAAGATGAAGAATATTAAAAATAGTCTCTAAAATACGAACTATTATCATAAAACCATAGATTATAATAATATTATTAAAATATTGTTTAAGTGAAATTCAGTAGGCATGCATGTTATAGCAAAGTTTTTTGATTGAGTTTAAAAAATAGTATCATCATTTGCTTCAAGCTTTGAAGTGTAATTTTTGTAGTAAATTTTGCCAGAACTTGGAATTGTATTTATTTTATTCATTCTTGACAGAAAAAATATTTTTAATAGGATACATGGGCATATGTGCATTACTTGTGTCTAGAAAATTGGGAAATACTTGATTACTGATACATGAAGTTCAGTCATCAGGATACTCCCTAAAGACTTGTTATTCTACTACCTGTACACTTCTAATTAAACTCTTCTTATTCTAATCTGTAAAAAATAGCTAATTTTCAGTTCTGACAACAGCTTTTCCCATATTCCGGTCAGGTGTTTACTACTGCTATTGATACAAGTTCACTTCTGCAGGCAAACACATTTGTATTGACTATTTGATGAGGACTCTTTTCTTTGACAAGGGCTTGCAGGTTATGAATCTGTGTCATTTGAAATCAGTAACTTAAATTACATCTAGAAAAAAGCTGGAAGCCAGTAGTTTTGTCTGCATATTTTTTCAATAAACATGGAATTTTTTCAACCTAGCTTTGTCATCATAGGGACTGTACATGATAGCTAGGCAGCCAGCTGATAGGAGATGAAAATGTGCCGTGCTGGAATTTAATGCTGTAAAACCCATCAGCTTTCTAGATTACCCATAACTTGAAAGTATCTTTCTTGTGTAATCAAGTGTCCTTTGTCCTGGAAGACAGAAACACGTTGGCTCAATTAGGGCACCTTCAAAGCAGAAAATCCCATGTCAGATAGCTACAATTATTTTTTTCCTGATGACATTGAGAAGAATACACAAGTTATGAAGGATTTAAAAAGTAAATTTGTCTTTAAAGAATGCGTCAGACTGTCTCATTACAGCTGTTCATTCACTTCGAGTCTGCCTCTTAAGTTCTAGTTTTACCAGATTTTTTAGCCACACCTGACTGGGAAAAACCAGGAGTCCAGCCTTTAACTACACTGCAGTGCATTATCTGAGTAATGGTGATCAATAGTTCAAAACCCTTAGATATTTTCTACATACCCTGGATTTATTCTAAAGGTGATTTTATTGACCAAATACTCCTACAAAACTAGCCACAAGGGAAAATAGAGATAGTAAGAATTGCCACAGGATGTTTTGCAACTCTGTGAGAGAAGACTGTGAATTTGGCCCTCAGCTCTACATGTTGCCCTCTGGAGCCCAATTCCGGAAGTCGTTCGGAACCTACAGCACGCTGTGCAAACCAAGAGGGGCGGCTATACATTTAATTATACGTATCCTGTTTCTAAAAATGTTACTATTTAGACTATCATAGACCTCTTTAGGCAAATACTAAACGGATGTCAATTCTTCTTTGATCACCTAATTAAATGCTTGCTGATCTGTTTATAACAGAAAAATGTCTTTATGTAGGCAATTATGTCATTGGTTCTCAATCACAGGAAGAGGAGTGTACTGGTTTGTACAAGCATGTTGACTGGCTCATTCAAAATGCTGAGGTTTTGTTTGTATTGCTTTTTTCTGTACGAGGTCATTTTGATGTTTCTTGTATACGGTTCTTAACAGCATTAAAATGCTGTGTATGGCATATATTGCTTCTACTATTACTGTATATGTTTCACGGTGTATGAAAAGAAAAAAAGCTAACAGTATTTAGATTACATAAAACTCACCCTTTCGAAAAGCATGCAGTGACTCCTTCCCCTCAAATCTGTCTGCAAACAGAAGCACAATGTACTTTGTATCTTGCAGACATGCAGCATATAACTGTAAGTTTAATATTTATTGTAATCTTCCAGTCATACTGATTTGGGGAGTAGTGTGTACCTTTTACTGATTTAACAATCTCTTAAAAGAATCTTCACGTATGTTTTTTCCCCATATATTTTCCTTTGTGTTCAAAGTAATGTTCTCTTTCGATGCTTCTAGAAAGAATTTTATAGTTGTACTTGCAGTCCTATACAATGTGTTTTCTTGAAAGAGTCTTTGAATATGAACAGTGCTGGGAACAAGATGTGGAACCTACATTTGTTTGTTTGGAGAGAAGTGTGGTCATGCCTGGCTGTACACCTTTGGAATATTTTGCCCTTTCAATCTTGTATTTCAGCTGCAGCAAAACAGTCAAAATGTTCAATGCTTCAGTCATACTGTTAGATAAGAGATGAGGAGTTTTAAGCCTTTCAGACTTCTGAGTTCTCCTTATTCTTGAACAAGTGTTTCAATGACTGGGTTTTCACAGATGGGCACTCAGGCTGTTCTTATTTCCCTGGCTGCTTAGGTATTAAATGACAAAACACTATGTGGTTTATCCAATGTTGTTGTAGAGTTTCTGCATGTAGAATATCAAGTGTCATGGCATGTCTCATGTCTTGGGACATCTAGTTTCTGTGTCCCTGCTGACTTCTATTTGTGTTGGGCGCTGGATGTATAGTTTTAGTGTATCTATAAGATAAGCTTCCACTGACATTCCTGAATACTCTTCTGGATCTGGTGCTAGCAAGTTGTTTTATGAAACAATCTAAAAATCTGTTTCCACACTTGCACCTGTAGCAAATGGGTTGCGTATTTCCTTTCAGATAATCAGAAAACTAATATTATGATTTCACACTATGGAAAGGTTTAGGCTGTGATGGGAGTAGTGGGCAATTTGAACTCTTGAAAAACATGTGTTGTTCACAAACAGTTCTAGAAAAGTTGTGCTGAAATATGTGTCGTCATGTGTCGTTCCCCCTCACCACTCCCTGAAAGAGAAAAAGCCCTTGCTTCATCTTCCCACTTTGCCATTAGGAAATCCTTATTGCTAATTGGCTTTGTAGTTACGGATGGTAATCAAGTTTGACTCCAGGTTTGCATTTGCCAAAGAAATGCCAAAGAGTGGGTTCCAAAGAATTGGAGTTTATGGAGGTTATAAGTTTATTTCCTGGCTGAGGTTTGGAGTTTCCCAGTAAACAGATGTTGATATGTCTCTGTAGAAATGCTCTGAATCTGCAGCACATCTCAAAGACCTTACACAAACTTTCTGTGTGCTTAAACATCAAGAGTAAGAGAATTAAAAGAAAATGAAAGCCTAAAATCCAAGTTCCTAGTGATCTTTCTGGAAATACTTTAATTATTTTGTCACAAGAATTTTCTAAAGTCATTATTTCAGAAAGTGCAGTTCATGAATACAGCTGTACTAATGGTCCACTGCTGCCACTTAAGGCTGGTTCTGCTCCCCAGCCCACACTTTCAGTTGTTTCATACCAGCTCTTCCACCCAGGCTGTTCACTGAGTTGATTGAACTCACTAAACCAGCACAAAAATGTGAGCAAGAAAAAAAAAATCCAACACATTCTTTCCGAGTGAACAATCTGAATCAGAGTATCAGAGCCAGTGCAAAGACATGGGTGGAACAGCCTGGTTCAGGGGGACGGGACATTAAATGGGAAGAGAGGGAATGCGAAGAGGTGGGACAGCCACTCTTGACACGTGCAGGCTGTTAGGCAGGCTCGGGTGTTCTGCTGGACAGTACCCTGAGCCGATGGACAAAGTCTGGCTTTGTCCATTCTCATGTTTACAGACCGGAACATTGAAGCTGAATTGGAGAAAGAGTGTAGCAAATTCAAGGAGGGCTCACATACTTCTTTGTTACACCTGCTTTATAGCAATCCTGCCTTTCCTTCCATACAAAAGGCTTCTGAGTAGCACGTTTTCACTGGAACGCTGGCCACCCCAAAGTGAGGTGACTGAGTGTGGAGAGTATGCTTTGCATGCAGAGATGCTGTAAGGCTGAGTTTCTTTCCTGAAGTATGTAACAACCCTAAAATCGCTGTACTGATTCTTTGGGACATACTTATCCTCACTTATGTAGTGATCTTTACCAAAACTCACCTTGCCAAACAGCATGTGGAAGATAGGAACTTCTTATGCTGTTAGTTTAGGATAATACTTGTCATTTATAACAAAGTAGATGCAGGTGCTGTCACAGTAAGTTCATATGATTAAAACCTTTTAGAGACTGTGTGGAAAATTCCCATGTAAGTGTGCAATAGTTCTGTGATGTGAAAGTTCTAAAGATGAATTATGGGAAGATAAACACTTTTCTGTGAGGATAGAAGTTATGTTGTGAATATGGGATGTGTGCATGAAAAAAGAAAGTCTGGATTCCCTGGCAGTTGCATGCCAGTCCTGCAGCATGTGGTTACTGTTGCCTTACCAGTTATGACACTGAAGGAGTTAATAGGTAAAGTTTTAAAACTTAAAAGGATTCTAAATTATATTTAGAAATTGCTTCTGTTACTGGTGTACGGAGGCAAATTTCCTATGGCATTATTTCTGAAAAGGAAATGTTTAAATGACACAGTGGTGAGCTTTACAGAGGAAAAGAAAAATCCCCGTGTTCATTAATAACACGAATCATTGCTCTGTGCACAGATTTTGTCCAAAGAAAGGCAAGACCATAGCTGTTTTGAAAGCTATATTTAAAAATAGTTCTGGTTCTATTAGTCATTGTCCCATTCCAGAAATAAAAGGAGTTTATGTTTAACTCTTTGTCTACTCTAATGATTTACTTAAATTGCTTAAGAAAACGGGATATTTTATGGTCAGTAAGACTACTGAAGAAATTATTCTGTCTTGAGATATAGTCCAATATTGAAGTTATGTAGTATAATAATGAATAGCATGTTTACAAAATAAGTTCTGTTTAGAGAGTATTTACTTCTTATGGAAAGCACTGCTTGACTCGTGTGTTACTGAACATGATCTGTGAGCATTTTTAGATTGTAGCTTTTCTACAGTTCACTCTTTCATGTGTCATTGTTAATTACTTTGCTGATATCTACTTCAAAAAAACCACAACTGGAATACCAAATTACGGAAAGTTAACACTGAGTTGTAACTATAAGAACTGCTATAACTGTAGGATAGTTTTTCATAGATGGTAATAACTGAGGAAAATATTTGTCTTTCTGACAAGTTATTCTTTAATAGTTAAATAATTCACTGTAGCTTTTTTTGCTTTGCAGCTCAGATTTAGTAAATACAGGATTATTTCAGCTGCAAAGTAGATTTTCAAATGTTCCATACAAAAAGTGGTACTTCACTCTAAATTACCTGAGATTATTAATCTGCACATAGTGACTGGCAACCTGTTGCTTAATTCTTTATTGCTCTTTATATAGAATAGGTATTCAAACAGGACATACCTTGCGAGTTTGATAGTTCTTCCAGAAGCACCGTGATAATCCACCTGAGATCTTTATGTCCAGTTCGTATTTAAAAACAAAAAAGAAAAACAAAAGAGAAAAGGGAAGTTAGGCTGAGTACTGTAAAATGGAAAGTAAATATAAAGAAAAATTCCACTTCCAAACTTCTTGATCCTCCTGGCACCGTGGGTGATACCAGAGTAAACTACTGCTTCAGATTAGCCCATCTTAGTATTGAAGAATGATATTAAGACGACTTGTTACCACTCATGTGTTTTTCATCACTGCTTGTATTACAGCCAAAGCTTCTGGCTTAACTCTAGACGTCTAGTGGAAGACTTTGTAAAACCTGTAGCTTAATAATAGTTGACATCAGGCCATTGGAAGTACAGTGAGGTCCATTTCAGGTCATTCCTGCTATGGAATCACACTTCTTATTTAGGATTTCATTAGCTGTTATTCTTTAAAAAGTGTGACTTAAATAGAAGTATAAAACCTTAGCCAGTGGCAGAGTAAATCAATAGCTTATAGTGATCAGCACGTTGCCAAACCTTTCCAAGGTTATAAAATCAGGATTTTGTTGTGTAGTTATGTATAAATACTACACCTTGCTTTCAGTAGACAACTATCTGGCTGGGGAAGGTGGTTCAAGAATGTAAAATGTAGATCAGAATTAATAGTATAGTTAATTTATTTATCTTGTGTATGAGAAATTAAGCATATCTTTTGTTTAAAATAGAGAATATTTGCAATATTCTGTGATAAGGATTGAAGTTGTGAGCTTAAAACAAAGACTTTGAGAATTTGCACTCGGTTATGTTATTTGTACTGACATGCACATCACAGTATTTAGAAACTGGGTTATTCTTTGTTTACATTGAGTGGGCTGCTTGTTTATGTATACTTCAGAAATGTATGACAAATTGAGTTTGCCAAAAGCAAAAGTTTCAGTGTAATAGTTTGTGTCTTTAAATTTACAACAATTTTTGTCTCTCCAGTTCCGTGCATGTCTGACTTCATCTGTTTCTTTACTGTGCTCCTTTCTCCATTAAGTCTGGTCTTGCTGCAAAAAAATAGCTTGGAAATTTTATTTATTTTTTATAATATACATGTAATTTGACGCTGTTTGCAAAATCATGGTTTAAGTCACATATTGTTTTGTCTACTGTTACTTGCTTAAGGAAGAAAAAGATACTATGCCAAAAATTAAAACTTTGGTGCTATCATATCTAACAAGATAAGGCTTGTGTTACCTGCTGCAGTGTTTTTGCGTGTGTTCCAGTAGCATAGATGAATGATGTAAAAGATTCTCCCTATCACTTTTCCCAAGGAATAAAATTACAGTTTCAAAAGCAATCACATTCCCACATAAAAATCTGAAGTATGATCTTAAACTTTTTTGAAATATCAAATTGCATGTATCTGCATTCTCTTGCCTGCCTTTAGAAACCGAAGCTTCCTAAGCAAACACTCTCCTGTGTTTTTAATAGCTTGGTTTGGATGTGTTTACTTGAGCAAATTTGTATTAAATTGCTGTTTAAAAAAACCTCAACAATTTCTTGGCTCCTTAATAGAAGAGAGCAGGGCCTGAGGGTGGTGATATAAATGTACTGGTTTCTTCTTTTTCACTTCTCTTTCCAATAGCAGAATGTTGAATCAGCAATTTCAGCTGATCTAGTTTTGCAGCAATGCTCCCTATTCCTGATGTTTAGCCAACATCTCAATTTTGGGTAAATACTTTTTTTGAATTGTTGTTTTCTCTTTTTAGTTGGTTCTGGTGGAAGGAACACATGCCTCCGTATGTAAAGTTTGTCATAGACATACTACGTAATGAAGCTGACACGTAGAGTGGTAGGATCTGGAAAAGATGTATTTTGTACCATGTATAGTATCAATATGGTAGAAATAAATATTGCTTACGTTGACATGCTTTTCTTGTAATGAAACTATTTAATATCTCAAGACCCAGATTTAGTATTGTGATTGTGAATATAATTGCATTCTAGTATCAAATACCCGAAATTCACCTGTTCAGGTCTCTTGAGTACCAGAGTCTGAACTTTAGATGTTAGCTGTTGATAGTAACACTGAAAACTAAAATAGGCCAGTGGTTGTCAATCTAGTTTATGAGCTTGTTCTTTTAAACACTTGCAGCTTATTTCCAATTTACTGAAAACTAACTGCTGTTGCAGAATTCCTCTCCAGAATCACTATTTCCAGTATACTTAAATTTTTGGACCCAAAGTCATTGCATGAGCCAGCACAGTAGGGCAGCTGTGGAGTTCTGAATGAAAACTGGAGTGTGCAAACAAATGAATTCATGCTAGGTACTTGGGGCAATGTTCCCCTTGCTTTTTGGGGTAAGAATACAGTGTGCTTACGTAGAATGTGTAGCAGCCATTCAGAGGCTGTAGCTGCAGCGTTCTGAGGTAGGCCCAAGTGCTGCTTTGTTGGCTACGTTCCAAAGCAATTGATTTGAGGTGGTGTGGTTGAAGGTGCTAGTAAAAGAAAAAATGATGATATCTTATTGTGTCTGCTGTTTCATGAATAGCGAGATTTTGTTTTTGAATAGCTTGATAGAAGAATGTGTCTGTCACAATTGTTTAATCCATGATGCCGGGATCTTAATGAAGAGAGATACTCTTAAATAGAAAGTAGTCTGAGGGTGTTTTCCTTGCAAGAAAATATATGTATTTTTTCCTGTGAGATATTACATGGTTAAATAACTAAAAGATTATACAAGGTCAGACTGTTTGCTCAGACCTTTTCAGTGACTGCTATTTTCACCAGTGAAAGAACTGGTTGAAAATTAGAATTCTCTTTTGCCTTAAAATACGTACGTAGCTTTTATGAGTAGTGGAGGTTAATTTCTGAGGCGAAGGATAGGAGTATACCCAGTATGTTGTGGTTCAGAATACTGTCTTTTACTATGGCAAAATATGGAAATGAAAAAAATTTGGATGATGTTTTATATTTAACATTATCACATCAGTGAAATAAAATGCTGTCTTGATTTCTTTTTTGAAAATTACTGTATTTGTATTACTTTATGTTTCCGAGCAAGCAAGCATATGCTGCCATATGTGGCTAATGCTTACATTGCAGTGTCTTTTTTTGTAAGCTGATCTTGTATACATTTGTTATTGTAAGACAAACTAAGTACTTTTTCATTTTCTAGCACTGTTTATAAATGTGGCTTACGTAAAGCGATGAATCTAACATCAACAGCACAAATCTGTCTTGGAGACAACTCATCACATTTTAATAACATGACATATTCCTTGCATGCTCACAACCAGTCCATGTGGAGTGCAGTCACATATTTTGGTTTTAGCTAAGTTTTGGCTCTTCTCAAGTCGAACTACACCATTAAGGTAGCTGAGTATAGAAAAACTTGCTTCAGCTCCTGGAGTTCATCTTGATTCTTCAGTATTTATACGTAAATGTTTAAAGCAATCACTCTTTATTATCGTGCATTAATTAACTTTCACTTGTTAATAGGTGCATACTTTTTTTGCATCTTTTTGGCAACTGACTTACAAACTGTAACAAAATATACTGTTTCGTTTTGCAGAGTCTTCAGTCCCTGGCGTTTATTAGCAACATATCAATATTGCAGGGCAGTTCATAGCTGGCAGTGTTAAGAGATCATGTACAAAAAGAGCTATAGAGTCATGTGTGCAAGTACTTGCGTCCATGTGGTTGTCAGGCTTATCGTGTGTTTTGTGCATGCAGGAATGGGATGATCTGGAATGGCTGGAGAGGCAAAATAGTGACCTGAAGAGGTTAGTTTGCAGATAGCTTGTGTTGCCTTAGGAGAGTAAGTTAACTTTGTTCTACCTTAGGCTACATATTAATACAAATTTCTCTGTGTGGGAATGCCAATTGAAGAAGTCCCCAGCTAGCTTATTCGCACCTTGATGCTCATCATCTTGGTCCTCTGGAAAGGTTTCTAATTTGCTTAACTGGATCATGAAACTGCTCAGCCTGAAAAATAACCTGCTTGATGAATGAAGGTCTTGAAATAGTTTTGGTTTTTGTACATGTCAATTGTTAGTCTAGGTTTTGATGCTACTTACAAGTTTGGATAATGTTACATGGCATTTTTATGGAATATGGATTTTTATCTGCCTTACAGACATTGGAAACACCAGACATTCTTTCATGGAAAATCAAACAGTAGTTAAAACAAAAAGCTCTGCAACCAGTGCCAAACTACTGAATCACTCTGATAATAAGGTCTAAAGGAAAATTTTCTGTGTCCGAATACAAGCTGGACTGAGAACAACATTTCCTCATAGAGTATCAAGGATTTATTCTGCCAAAGTTTAAGGATTAAAAAAATCAAAAAAAACACCCTGATCACCTGCAAAGTAAGAACATGCTGATTTTTTTTTTTCTCCTTTGTTTTAACAACCAGTATTAATAATATGGAAGTGTAAATGACTAAGTCTTCTTATAGACAACCTTTTGCTACATGTATATTGTTCAGAACATAAAGGCAACATTTAAAGTGGTAGCTGTCATCAATTTCCATTGAGTTGGTAGTTTTAAGAAAAATGAAACATGGCCATCCAGTCCTTTGTATTCCAGAAAAAATGAAATAAAGTATTCAAAGTATGTTAGGCTGTGAAGATAATTTCATTTAATTTGGTATTATGCTTTTTTCTAACTCAATAAAAGAAATTTAGTTTGCATTAGAATTTCAAAGATACAAAAGTACATGACTTTTGGAGTCACTGAGTCACAGTTTGTGATAGACTGTGAGAATAGAAGCAGTATAAAGATCACATTTATAGCATAGTAATTGACTACAGTTTGCACTTTTCTGTCTAATGCAGAGCATGGGTCTGTAAATGTTTGTATGTACTTTGAGCTTGTACTGTTTTGTAGATGGAAAAAGTAACAATATTTCTAGGAAGGTCTCCAAACTAAGTTTGTTTGCAAGTTTTGAAGCACACAATTTGTTACTTTGGAACAGTCAAAATTGAAGCTTTCAGAAACATTACTAATAAATAGAAGGACATAATCTCAATATAGAAGTGATTTCCCTACCACATTACTTAACCTAGCCTATGTTCTCAGGTGCATGCTTTTTTCCTGGGAATTTTTAATGGGAGTTTCATTTGTGCCTCATCGACACAACAGCAGTAACTGTGTCATGCAAGGTTGGGTCTAACAATAAATACCATTGGGAGACTTCTGAAAGAGGCTGCTTTAATTGTAGTTAACCACTGCTGTTATGGTGTTAATATTATTTTCTTACATAATTATGCTATAATTAAATCATAAGTATTATGTAAGCTATATATTTTTGTCCAAGTTGGCAACTTAAAAAAAGAATTAAATTTGCTTTAAATACTCATCTATCTGAAAGTGGTTTTGCTGATTTTTAACATTCATTCTTTTCCCATTTCACCTGTAGGGGAGAAACACAAGTAAGTTTGACAAGAAAAGGAACACATGTAGAACAGATATAGAACAAATATAGAAATTAAATGCTAATTAGGGAAAATTTGCAATATTTGATATAACATAACAGATCTAACAACTATATTGTTTAGTCTATTTTTTCACAAGTGAAAATATGTTGAAGTTCTGCAGCTGTTCATGCTAGTTTTGTACGTATTAAAAAATAAAACTTGTGTGTATTGAGTAACAAACACATTTTTGGCATTATTCCCTCTGTGGATATGTGGTATTCAAAAAGTTGAATCTGCTACAGCCTTGAACAGTCTTTGATTTAGGCAGCGAAGGCCTAGGGCTGGTTGAATCTAGGGGGGAGCTCAGCCTCGCGTGCCGTTGCGTGTGCAGCTGTGTGGAGTGGTGGGTGTTCTAGCAGAGTTGGCAAAAAAAACAAGGAAATTGGAAGGCAGAATCTTCTAAAGGACCGCGTAGAAACTAGCAGAGAAGTTAGAATTGTCTGATGGTTATCCTAATGTACTATTTTCAAAGCTATTTATTTGGAAATACAGGAAGGTATTAGTTAGGTGTTTGGTTCCCTGGATGGATTTGCACTGCTTTTTGTCATAGCTAGAAGTTCACTGGATGATAGAAGTTACTTGTACCACACAGTGGAAATGCTTATGTAAATTGAAAGAAAACACATGTTAGAACAGCATATTAACTTGTGGTGTAGAAAATGAGATCTTTTTTGTAGAACAATTTGTAAAGCAGAGGCTATTATTTTTTTCTTGAACGCTTATATTCCACAAAGGGTAATTTCCATTTGGCTTGCCCGCAGCAGTACGAAGTGGCTTTGACTTCAGAAAGTAAGCTTACTTACCAATGTATAACTTTTATTTTGTTAAATATGCAAACTATGTCTGTGGTAGTTTGTCAGCGTATGATTCATACTGCGGCTATATTTTTGTTTCATTGTTGTTATAATTTCTAGATGTATTACAATTAATGTAAAAGATGCATGTCTCCACATAAAACCATTGGCTGTTCTTTGCTCAGAAGATTGGAAAGAAACTCAATTCAACTAAAATGGGAGATTAATCAATGTTTCTTTCATTTAAGGTTTTACCAGAGTCTATCAAAATTGCCTTCAAAATAAATACAGAATACAGGTAATGCAGATCTGTTTGAACCCATATGTCATCAGGAAAGAAAGAATAATTATTTTGCCTTTTCCAATGCAAAAACTAGGTTAACACAAAAGAAATGAGTGGGTGACAGGTTCAAACCGAAAGAAATACATCATGAAACATTTATATGGAAATGCACAAGAAAACACAGTAGATTTTAATGTTTTATGTAGACCCAAAAAGTAATTGGTCTAATTGAAAGAGGAAAAGCCTTATTTCCCAAGTTCTTTGTTATGAGAGCCAAGCTGTGCTGGGAAAAAATGGAAAAGGAGTTCTCCCTGGAAGACTAGTAGTGAATAAGTTTTGCTGAAGAAGTTCAGAACCATCTTTCATTAGAAGAAAGCAAGCCGTATATATTTATAAAGAACAGTCATTTAAAAGGGGGTATAAACCATGACATATTCATGAGGGCAGCTGTTCCCTAACTGTGGAGGTTTTTAAGGAACAGAATGTGTGAAGCCAGAGAATAAAATGTAATGGCATAGCCAACTTCAGGATTTTGGAGAAACTGGTGTGAAAAAAATGAAATAAATTTTAATCCTTTTTCCTAATTTTGATCCTTGTTTCCTAATTTTAATCCTTTAAAAATACCATTACATAATTCACTTAGAAGATTCTTGTCTTGGTTGATAGTGTTGTTGAGTGTTTAATATTTCCACAGCTGTGTTGAGCATTAGTCCTTTGAGAAAAATATGTGTTGTGGAAAAAATAAGTCAGCTTTTATATTTTTTCCCCAGGAATCACTGTCATACAAAAAGTTCCCACAAAGAAACATAGCTTTGTTTTGCTAATACTGCATGCAAAACCTGCAGTTTTATATATATATATAATACTGCTATATAATTCTTTTCTCTGAATTAACACAACTGCTTCAAAGTACTTTGTAGAAAGCAGTACATTATTAGCTGATCTTAATAACTGATTTTGTCAAAGCTATGTTAATATAAATAACAGCCTAAATCAGAAACTATGAATTATGTAAGTGTTTGCATTCAATAACTGTGTGGAGATCTGTATCTTGTACAAAGAATTAAACACAAAAAAAATGGAAATTCTGCCAAACTACAGTAATTGTTCACTCAGTGGCTGTAGGAATTTCCTTATATAACAGACTATATATTATATTATTATTATTATTATCATTATTGTATTTCTTCTGAAGAAGAAATTATAAAGTTAATGTTTTTTAAGATGGAAATTTTAAATAATGCAACTGTTAATGCTTTAATTTACTTTCATTCTTAAGTCCTTGGAAAAAAATCCATTTCATGAATGGAGTCACGATGGCTCAAGCAGACTGGAAGAGCATTGTTTTGGGGAGTTCACTCAGCTCTTGAGTATTTGTTCATTTGTAGAGACTACAGACAATGTTTGTGTCCGTAATGGCTAGCAGATTTATAGGACTGGATTAGAAGCACTAGGCAAGAACATCACTGGCTTTTATGGGGAAAGTGAATAGCTAAACCTTTGTAACCCCAAAACATCAGGTAATTTTTTGAGCCCAACAGTTGTTGGACCTTATGATAAACAAGCAGTATTCAGGCATTTCCCCCAACTGCCTTGCTCTAAAACCCTGCATAGTTTTGCATGTTTTCATCCTCCCATAGAAAATAAATTAGTGTTTATAAAGCAAGCTGCAGTCTTTGGAAGAGAGGAGATCTTTCCTTTTTCTTGAGATGAATATGGTCTTCTAATTAGTTGTAGTACACAATATTTCTCCAAGCTGAAAAAATTACAATTTCTGAATAGAGAGCTTTGAAGTCAAAACCCCACGTAAACCTTGTTATCCATAGAACTAGAACTTGCAGGTGAAAATGTGAAAATAAGTAAAAATGGCTATTTCTAGTCACTAGAACAGGGATTCCTGGGTATAAGCATCAATGAAAGACAGACTTGTATGAAATACAGATCAAACTTTGCTTCTAGTGTTAGTGAGTGACTGAAATAGAACACAAGCTGTGTGGACTCATATAATAGTACTCAGCTGCTGGGCAATGACAAGATGTTGTCATCAGCTCTCTAGCCCACCTTGTTGTTCAAATGAGATTCTCTTCGTTTGTGTCTTGTAGTATGCTGGGAAACTGGATTGATTGGTGGGAATTCGTAATAGACGTGACTGCAGAGAAGAGGCAGTTGTGTATTGCTCCAAGAAACTTCATAGCAGTGGCCAGATTGTGTATTGGGAAACTCGATTAACTGTGTTCACAGGCTGATAAAGTCAGTAAATGCTTAATGGAAATGTGCAAAATTACCTTCAGCAGCAATTAGGCAGGGCTACGCATAAAGTACATAAGAGCATAGGAAAAGCTGTACCGGATCAGATCAGAGCCCATCTAGTCCAGTCCCCTGCCTTTGACAGCAACCAGAAATAGCTCCCAGGGAAGGGTACTGCAGGTTATGGTGTTCCTTTGCTCTTAGTTTGCTTGAAGCAAAATAAAGCTGTATTTTTAAGACAGCTGTTTCATTTAGTTTGGAGACTGACCCTGAGGTTGTTTGGCACATTTTATGCCATTACTTTTAAGACTGATCAAGCATTATCCAGTACAAATAAGGACATTTATTGCATGGAAGAAGTTGACACCGTAATGCTAGAAAATCTGTTGGTTGGTTTAGCTTTACTCACTGGAGCATTTCAGTATCATAAAATGGATGATAATGTATCAGTAATTGTTTTATGGTGTGATCAAAAACGGTTTATGCAGTAGTCCCCTACGTGAGTTCTTTCAGGGATGCACAATGGTATATGAATGTTTCCCAAAGGTAATGTAATGACGTAGTAACTGTTGCAATTTGTTCATCTTGCATCGTATATAATGGAAGATGTTTATGAAAATTTCTGCTTGATATTCTCTATTTACTTCTTAAACTGAAAAGGCAAAAACAGTGCAAACTCTTTATGGGTCTGTGCTGATTGAATTTTAATAAAGAACAGGCTGTTTATTAGCAAGAACTTTACATGTGTAATGAGACTTTGTAACTTGGATATTGGGAACATTAAAGCAATGTATCTCCATTTAATTTCATGATAGCAGTTGTAACAAAATTGTTAAAATTTTGCTTGCTAGCATTTGAGTGTAGCTGCTTGATGCCTGAATTGGTATAAAACTTTTAAGTAGTACGTTCATTTGTTCAGAAAATAAAAAGCTAAATTTATTTTGATTGTATGATCATTTCTTAATGTGGAAAAGGAGATCTGTTTAATACATTTTAGGTTTTTGTAAGTGATGTCTTCATTGCTTTTAGATGGAAAAAGTGTTCCAACATTTTTCCGTAATATTTTGGGCCTAGCAACTGTACAGAAATTGTTGACATCATTAAATGAGAGCTCTTATTTCACATCCGCTGTTTTTTCCCCATCTAAAATGGTTTTCAGTGTGCCAAGAGAAGTAAAATTAAAGCCTTTCTCCTTGAAATAGAGAGTTTGGGATTTAATGGTAACTAGCTATAATAGAAGGGTAATGTTGCTAAATAAGCAATAGCAGCAGGGATTTCTTTTGTTCACTAGAAAACAGGAAAGTATGTCTACTGGATGTCAGACACATTATTATGAACTAGTCTTTTTGGATGGAAGTTTATACCTTTTTCACTTTTCAAGAAGACAGTAAGACTGTTATGCAGGGTTTCCTCCAAATGAGTGTGGGTTACATGGTTGACTGCTGTTTCTGGTCCACTAAATCTTTTAATGCTTCCTGCATGCAAAACCAGCTTTGAAAAGAAGTCTCTTCACAAACATGCACTCTTTCCAAAGTAGGCGTCACCTCTGTGGTTGGGACATTCTACAAGATGGTCATAGCATGATTCTGACCCCTTTTAAGCAGTGATTTGGACCTGATTTTTGGTCTTCCAAAACTGGAGAGCTAACGTCAGCAAGGAGTGGTTGTATAACAGTTGTAACACATGTTGATACTTCGTGTTCATTGTTGCTTTCTGCATTTAAACAGAAGGGGTGACCCCTTGTTGGTTGTTCCAGGTTGTAAGTCCAAAGAGGACATAGGCAGGTCCCTGTCGTTACGTGTTGAAGTGCCTACCCTTCCAGATGAGTAGAGATTTTGAAGCTACTTTAGGAAGCTTCAAACTTCCAGAGCACCAGATACTATATTGGTCTACAAGCTTACAATCTGCAGACTTGTTTTCTGAGATCAGCTTCATATACAAAGTCATCAGGATTATTGTGTAAAATGATTTCGGTAGTATTTTCTCATATTTCTAATATGTTACTGTCTGTAGTCTTATGTTCTCTGAAAATTGTGTGCATTAGAATATAAATATAGTACTTAAATTAGAAAATGGTTTTCTCATGAGAGCTTCAGCTGGTTAACATTTGTATTACTGTACAACAGAAATTATAAATTGTTTATTTTGTTGCCATGATATAACTGTTTATCAAGTTATGACTTGAGCAAGTTAAATGTTGAATGATTTCTCTTAGTAAAAGAGTAACTAAATTGTTTGTAGAGAGATGATAAAATCATGCTTCAGAGTTCTGGTATTTTTTCTTATTGAATGCTAAGGGGATTTTGCAGTAAGTGCAAGCATGGTGCATGTTGCAGAATCGAAATTCAGAAATGGTATCAACCACTTTCTACAGTGTTGTGTAAAAGAGAATTCATTAGGGGAAAAACACTTTGTTATCTTGGGACATTTGAAAGCTAGTAGTCATGCCTCAAACTCCTTTTTGGGACAAAGTTGAGTGATTTGTAGCTTTGGCATGAGGGGATCTCTTTATTCTTTATTAAATTGAATTGGAAAATGGTAAAGGGTGTGTACTGTGAGCTCTACATTTCTGGGGTCTCAGAGGTTCTAACAGCCTCAACACATGGGAATTAATAATAACAATCTCATTTTGGGAAGGCATTTGATGCCTTTATTTTTCTGAAGGTTTTTGTAATAAAAGATCTTTTACCTTATCTTAGAGGACACATTGTCTCTAATCATTGCTTCAAATTCAGAAAGCTGCCCAAGCTTCCATGGTAACAACTTTATTTTGTTGGACACTTTTGCAGTTTTTATTTTGCCATAAGTGTATGTCCCTGTGCACAAAACAACAGTTTAGGCAGATCCTCAAAAGTTCTGTCATCATTTAACCAGTGGAAAGATCCTACTCAATAAAAACATCAGCATCAATACCTTTTCTGTTAATATCGTGATAACCACAGGACGCCTTCTTTCATATTTGAATTTGTAATGGGACCTACCTGAAGGATTTAGCAGGTGTTGTCCAAATTCTTATGTATGATGCATGAGCCAACAATGCAAATCAGAACTTGGAAATATAACAGACAGAGTGTAAAGCCCCAAAATTCCTCTTATGCCAGAAAGCATTGTTGTTCTGGAATTGCTATGGCTATTGAATCCTAACCTTTGCTATTCTGAGTTTCTTAATGACTTTAAAATATCTTACCCTCACATAGTTTCAGCGTTTATATTATGTCCTTATACTCAGATGTATTTACCTTATATTTGTCTCTGGTTGGGTTGCTAAAAAAATGTTATTCAGGTTTTTGCCATACTCTAAGTATTTCCCTCTTTGAAATGGTTAAAAAAGCCCTAATGGGACATCTCTGCAGTCTTAGGAACTTGTAGCTTGTTCTCTCTTGAATTTATCTGTGAATACAAATTGCAGCTACATCTGCATCTGGAGAACAGGAGAAATGAGAGCACTTCTGTGCATCTACCCAAATCTGATTGTTTGGCAAAATTGTTACTTGATTCGCTTAACGGCTTTCTTCCTGGAACCACAGTGACCTTCTGTGGGCAGTCATTATTCCACCTATCTAGGAATAATGTGAAGGCTCTCCCAGTATACCTCTGCTGAGCTTACTGTCAGGCTAAAAGATCAAGCGGTATCTACTTCTGTAAGACTTACGAGATATTCAAAGGACTGGTATGACTAAGGTTCAAGCAACATCAATTCCACAAGAATATGTAGTAGTGGCTCTTACAGGGTTTGGTCCATGCTATTTTGTAAGACTTCTGAGTCTGATAGTACTTTGGCAGAACTATATTCCATTCCTAACCTAATTGCCATCTTGAAGTATATTAATTTCCAATGTAAGTCTGCAAAAATTATTTGTTCAAATATATTTTAGAGAATGAACAATAACTGTGGTGGTTTTGTTTTGAGCTGTTGTTGCATATTTTGATCCTACTGGTGGCCAAAATATTCTGAATTTGTTCCCACATTTTTCTTGATGAAGAACGGTCAGGTCAGTTCTCTAAGTCTTACTATCACAAGCTGTAAAAGCGTGATATTTTACTTTGTTTATAAAATCCTTGGAGGCTCACTGTTTAATTTTGAAGAGTGAACATACATAAACTACTTACATTTGATGTATGGAAATGTTATCCAAGCTTAATTGCCCATGTATTTCTACAGTGAGTAAGTGTCTATTTGCCGCATACTCTTTATCCCTTGGTTTCTTTCTTCTTCTTGGTCTTCTGCCTCTGCTACTGTTGTGTTCCAATTCCAAAATGTTTTTCCTTCAGTTTCTGTGTTTCACTACTGTGGCATTATGTTTGCATCGTAATTTTAGGTCGTGTTATGTTATGTATCAAGTGCTTCTTGTAGGAACAACGTATCACAGCATAATTTCAGACAAGCTTGATAGTCATTGTATTAAATCACCAAAGGAAAAATCTTAGACAAATGACTTGCATTAAATTAACTTTTATGACACCTTAAAAATGAAAAAGCATATGTTGGAGAAAAAGTATGTTAATGGTCACAATAAATCTTTAGTCGTCTGTATTTTAGCGGTGTTATCCAATGTGAATCCAGTGGAGGTTTTCTAGTGAGTCTTATAAAATAAATCTGAATGTTTTGACAGGAAAAGTATTCTATTTGAGTGAAAAGAATTACAACAATATGTGGTGTTTTGCTTATATTTATTATAAGTATGCATAAAAAGGTGTAATACAGCAGCTTGTTTAGCTGGATTTCCCTCCTTGGGTCAGTCTCTGTACTCAAAATGCTTAGTAAAGCTTCTGAAAGCACTGCTCAGCAGTGTTGCGAAGTCAGAAGTTATTTAGCAATAGACTAAAGTATTCATTTTAATAATTTAGGTTTTTTAGTTTCTCAGAGCAGTAGTTTGGGAACTTAATAGTGTTTGACAAAGACAAAGAAACATTATCCAAAGTCAAAAGGAAGGAAGGAATCAAATGTTGAAAGTGCACAAGCAATGAAATCAAATCACCCAAAACAGAACATTGTGCATAAAAACTCAGACTATTGATTTCAGCATTCTTTACCAAACTTAGCAAATCACTACGGTATGATTTCTGACCATACTTTAACAACCAAAATATCCAAAGCAATCTTTTTACAGAAATCCACAAATCTTAGGATTGTTTCTTACCAGAAATACGTTATATTTTGACTCACTGCAGATGAAGTACCATTGTGCCTTGCAGGTAATAGTTTGTTTGAGTTAGAGACAACTTTGAGATAGAACAATGTGGCTTTGTTTTTACTGTGGCTGTATAGCTTCAGAGAAAAAAACCTCTGGTGTTCATATATGCTGTCTGTAATTTGCAAAAAAAAATATTTGGAGATCCTTCACTGTTAAATGTTGTGTGAACAGTAGGCGTATGCTGATTATATGACGTGTCCGTTGGCAGTGGGTTGGGGCGTGTGGGCGATGCATAGTGAAACAGTCGCGTCCAGAGCGAGGGCCATGAAGTTACAGTTCAGTAGTTAATGTGTGTCCTTAGAAGGTTTTGTGATGTGCAGTTGCTTACAGCTTTTATATGCCTTTAAACAAGTCAGTCCCTGCATTAAGTTGTTTCATCCTTTGTTCTGATCCATTCTGAAGAAGAAATGATCAGGCAGCGTACCTATAGTATGGAAGAAAACAGAGTACTTTTTTTTTTTTTTTTTTTAATGCCTCATAGCATAGCCCAGGAGAA
>Ga0065711_1001133_pt1 | contig 47747 bp, 31 predicted proteins | sample Hoacrofraction12_FD_59098 | JGI IMG/M metagenome (GOLD analysis project Ga0065711, IMG submission 59098) | Hoatzin crop microbial communities from Cojedes, Venezuela - Epithelial fraction 12 v2 (version 2) | ecosystem: Host-associated > Birds > Digestive system > Esophagus > Crop | place... | reverse complement strand
AAAAAAAAAAAATCTGTCAAGATTTCCTGCAGATATCCAAGACAAAGAGTAACCTTTTCAAAATGTTGCAGCCATTTCTTTAATTGAATATGTGATGCTTCACGTGTCATCTCCCAAACCAAGCAACGTCTTTTCACAATTGCTTCCTAAAAGAGAGTTTTCAAGTAATTCCATTACTGACCCCGCACCTCACTGAAGAAAAGGCATAGTTTCTGGAGGCCGAACTTCATACTCATCCTCTGCACCCAAAAATTATACAAAGGATTAAATAAGAGCAACTTCCCATGCTGACATTCTCCTGATTCCTCTTGACTCTTTCAATCTCAGGGGTGACACTCACTGGCGTAGCTTTGCAGAGCTGCTCTTTGTACTGAACCTAGAAAACATGGCAAAAGATATTACAGAGACTTCCGAGTAACAGAAATACAACAGTGTGTTAGACATAATTAAAGGGCACACTGCATTTGGATGGAAAATATCGTTCCTTAATAAACACCCACATCTTTCCACATGATAATTAGTACTTACCTTCCTGCAGTTCTGTTTCAGACACAGACAATTGATACTTCAACAGGAATAATTCACTCTCATTGATGTTAATCAAAGTGCAAGGCTAAGGAGTTATTTTACCATTAATGGATTAAATTAGTCTTTGTGGACAAACAGGAGCTAGCACAAACACCACAGACATATTCACTGAGGCACAAACACATTTAATACAGCAGAGAGAAGTGTGCAAGCAATGAAAATGGGGCACACATTGCTAATATTCTTCTGGTTTTCCTTAACTCTCCTTAGTTCGGGTGGATCAGAAATAGGTGTTGCATGGTGAATTTCTTCTTTGTATTTAATCTGCACAATAAATATTACAAAATATTAGCAATCTATAGAAGATACAGACAAGCACTAAACTGCAACAAACATTTTTTAATCTTTCCCTTACACATAGTGCACAGCTAGATCACACCTATCAACACTATTGACCTGAAAAAAACCAGTTACATTTAATTTCTGAAACAGGCTGCTAGGGTCTCCGATGCATCTTGTAGCAGAGAGTGTATATAACAAGTCTACCACTCCAAAACTCTTACAACATATATATCACATGGGATTGTGGCTATATGGTTGGTCTCAATTATATTAAAGGTCTTTTCCAACCTAAATGATTCTATTATTCGATGAGAATTGGGATGCTGCATATGCTACCTGGAGATCTGCATCACTCTGACAATGACTTGGTCTTGCTGTCATCTTGCTATGGAGTCTACCAGCCCATTTCAGAAACTTAACATTTCACAGATGTGTTCTTAATAGGGCAAATGACTTCACAGTCTCATTCCAGTTTTCTAAAAACACACAGACACATCAGAGAGAATGCAGATGTTTGGATGGATGATGCCTTTGAAGATGCTGTTGCTTTTGCCACTTTTAATCTCCTCTAAACAGTAGTATGTTTGAATACAGTAGGCTCCATAATTTGAAAGATGCACAGAACTCAAATTTCTTCAGTTATACACCATATGTACCAAAACTGTAATTCAACTTAATGAGAAAGAATTGTAAGGTTAAGTGAATGTGGTACACTAAAAGGAAAGGCATCATATTTTCTGGTTTTCCATACACTATCCAAAGTGGCCATCTTTGACAAGTCTGTGCATTTTTTTTTCTTACTGTCCTTTACTAAATACCTCCAGTACTTAGCAAATTGAGCTTCAAATCTCTTATGCCACTATAAAATAAATAATACTTGTAGACCATGCCATCCTTTACAGTAATATGGCATGCTATCTTCTTTTTTATAATGGTAATAAAACAGTGAAATTCACAAAAACATTCAAAATTGTGTGTGCGGTATAACGTAATAGTTGGAAACATTTTCCATTACCAAGAGTCAAGGAAGGAAAAGTACTTTAAGAACAAGGGAACACCGTAATGAATAAATTTGTACTGTTTCATATTACACACAAAACTTCTGTTAAATACATTTGAAGGCTGCAAAATCAAGGACTCCGATATCGGAAAATGACTCAACTTAAATGTAACCTTAGTTCTGCCGCTTGTACAAATCTTCTCCATATACAGTTTTTATTATATCTTGTGCTACTTCGTTCTTTTCCTCTTTAAGTGCTGTATAATCTTGTTTCTCTATTACCAAAAGCTGTTTCTCTCAGGAGAATTCTACCTCATTCATTACACACAATCAATGACCCCTACTTAGTGAGTAGCTTGCATGCAGACCATGACTGTTCATTTGTTTTTTTCTTTAACTGCTTTAAGGTCCTGCTTTGATGACAGAATTACTGATTTCTTCAGGAGCTTTTCTATGTTGCTCCTCACTAAAGCATCTGAGTTTTCCACATGCTTTAATTCACTAATTTTGTGGTAAAAGGAAATAAAAGGGAATTGTGACAATGAAAAGTACTATTTTTACTAGAGAGCAGAGACAAGCAACAGCTAATCTGGCTACAGAATTTTAAAAAACATAGGGTTATACGGCACCTGCATTCAAATGAAAACTCCCATTGAACTGTACTTTGCAAAACGAAAAACCAGAGCAGGTCTGTCTCACAACAAAGTATAAAATCATATACTTTGGCATTCGATCATCAGATCTAGACACAGGGACTTGAAATCAGGTTCTTGCTTTTGCGTATTGACTTAGTGGCCTTAGTAATACTCCCTAAAAGTACCTCTTGGAGTGGCAACTTCTCATGAGTTAAAAACTACAAATGTACATTCCTTCATGTGCCTTCATCTTAAGCTCCTTGTGGTTTGTTTAGATTGACTGCACAAACCCATGAGAACCATCATAGTTTGTTACATCTGTGGACACTATCATCAAAGAAGGGGAAAATGTTTGACTAAGGATACCTCAGATACATGCTGATAGTGAGGGAATGATGAGTCTAAATGACCTTGGGTTCTGTTTCAGCACTCCTGGAAGGAGGCACCCATGCACAGAAGCACATCACTCTGCCTGTCTTTCCCCATATTTGGCCTTTCCATTTTGTCCATGACCAAGTTCTCTTACACTTTCAGTTCCTCATCCCTAGCCTCTTTTTTTCCCAAATCCACTGTACCAAATATCATTTAGTAGATAATTTTAAACACTCTTCTTCAAGTCATGGTACTTCTGGTGAATGCCAAATCTTTTAGCACAGGCAAAACAACTTGTTTTTCTCTATGCTCATATTTGGAAGCTGCTTTGGCTGAAATTTATAAATAAATAAAATAAAACCAATCCAACCCAAAGCACACACCAGGAATGGAAAATTTCAGTCCAGACAGTTTAGGATTGGCAGAAGTATTAAACCACTGGAAAAAGGGTCTTTTAATAGAGACTATTAGGTAAGCTTAAGAATTGGCAGTGCTACTAGTCCTTAAAATGCTTCAAAATGTCCGTTGGTTGAGCTTTAATCAGGCCCCAGCTTCGTGGTGTTGACTGACATATCACAGGGGTTGCCTCATGGATTTCACACAAACAAAACCACAATTACAATCTTCTCCCAACAGCCTTCTTCCTCGTGCTGTGTCCAGCCCTGTCTGTCCCTCAGTATAAACAAGTTTTTAAAAAATCCTCTTCATTATTTGTAGCTTCTCAGTTCACATTCAGTTACAGTCTGTGGGTCTGATGTTTGCTTTCAAAGTTCTGTGAGACCTTGACTCCAACTATTTAGGAGGCTGCTTCTTCCAAACCACTCACCACAACAGGTGAGGTGAGCTCAGCCACTTTGGCTGTCACCACCTTGTTTTTTAGGATTTGAATACAGACCTTTCTGAGCTTTGTCTCCAACATATGTCATCCAGAAGAATTTGATCACTTTCAGAACATGATGCAATGGATGTTTTTGCATGGTTTGGTTGTACAGCAAGTGTTAACTTTCATTTGATGTTCTGGGTGATTTTGCACTGCAGATGTGCTTCACATTCCATAGTTTCACTTAGCTCAGCAAATAGTTTTAAAGCTGTCCTAAGTCCTTCTGGCTAAATTCAAAGATATCTGTAAAATGTTCAAATCTAATGGAGTCAAAATTGGTGTAATTTACCCTTCCTTTGGGACTCCTGTAAATTGCACAATATAATTTCCATCTTACTGACATATAAAACTTTCTTGCACATTGCTTTTAGATTTGGTATTCCGCACTTTAAATAAATATTATGCAAGGCAAGTAATGTCAACTACACTAGATATAATAAAATATCTTTTGTAAAATAGTAACTCTACACACAGACTAGCAAGGTAAAGGTCCTGCTGCTTACATCATACCACTAAACCACTAACACATTTTGTGTTTCTCTTGATATGCTTTTTTCCAAGTGTGTTTACTAGCATACTGATCCACCTTTGATTTTCCCCTCTTCATCACTGTTTAGGATTTCTAAAACAGCAAGACCACTGCACACTATTTTTCCATTTCACTTTGAAAGGTATTGAGAAAAAGCATTAGAGTAAGACTACTCCTAACAAGCCCCTGTGTGTGACTATCCTCAAAATAAATGTCCATGGTAAATGGAATTCAAATAGGTAACAGGAGGTTAGGTTTTTGTTTGTAGAACCGCTAAAAAAACCCTAAAGCATAGGAGGGGGGATAAACTAAACAACCAACTACCAAAAAAACAAAAAACAATCAAAACAAACAAAACCACCCTCAAATCAAGAAAACCTACAGCTTCCCAATCAGAAATGGTGTTTCAGGACTTACGACACATGATAGCTTGCACTGAATCTCCAAATCGCACTGTGACTCAAAATGACAAGATGAAATGTGATGAATGGAACAGACAAAAATTCCAAGAAAAAGATGTATTTTTCAAAATTTTATGGAAATTCCCTACCTGACCTTACCTCGATGGGAAATGCACTATTTAACAATACTTGGTAAACATGGAAATTGTAGTAGAATAGGCATCCAGTGTCCCTAATTTGGATTTCAGCTAATAGTTAAACACAATCTAGTGTCATGTCTATGTGTTACTTTCCAACTTCATTTTTAAAAAAGCATCTATCATCAGAAAATTCATGTCACAAACACAAAAACAACTCCAGAGGACTCCGCAGCAGAAATTCCAAACAAATGACCAATGCAGCTACAATTGTTTTCTTGCTTGACAGTCACTTTTCCACTTTTTTCCAAGCTTTGTCACATATTTATCAGAAGAGTTTGTTCTACTTGTAGAAAACTCTCATTTTGATATTTTATTTTTAGTTGCCCATTGAAGTGCCAAAGTCATTGGGCATCCACAGATAAACAACATCAGTTTGGAACCAGCCTCATGAGATCCACAGATCAACTTGCCATCAGCATGTAAAGCAGCACAAACCCTCCACCTTTTCAGGTAGGTCGAGTCTGCACATCCATTTTCCTCTTCTTGAAGTGCGAAGTGTACCAACCCCTATGTAATACACCTAGACTCTGCAGGAACATTACAGATTTTCTTTTTTGTAATATGATAGTACTCTAAATTGCAAATTACAACTGCTGTTCAGTCTGTCATATCAGGACATACATTTCGTGTTTCTCACTCTAGAAAGACAAAACTCTTTCCTCAAGTGTTTAAAATTTTTCCTATTTTTCATGATGCTCCAATTTGAAACTCTACCATTGGACACAGAACTACACTAGAGTGGAGCTCTAACTCTACTAGAATGAAATTCTATATCCAAAATCCAGTAGAGCAGTATTTGAATGAGATGTGTGATATGAAAATGTAGAATTATTAGTAAAGATGGAAAAAAAATTTGACCACCGTTTACTCACATGAGAATAATTAATGTTAATAACACTTACCGAACTAATATTCTGTTGATTTTTCTTTACTCTTTCAATCTCTGGAGTCTCTTTTACAGCTGTGCCAGCTCCTACTTCCTTCTTATACAACACCTTCATTTCCCCAAAAGAAAAACTCATTATGAGACTGTTAGCAATGCAAGTACAAGTTCTCATAAAATGGCTGGGCAATCTTCCAAGTTCCAAATTGATCTGACTATAAATCTTGCTAAGAAAGCAAATACTTCAATTTTTCTTAAATCAGACCAATTATCAATAACTATAATAACATTCTGTTTGTTTTCAGCTGCAACCCAGATAATCTATTATCATCCTCTAGACTGACCTCAAACATTTGTAAGTGTTTGTAATGATAGTTTTAACTTTGGAAATAATACTAAAATTTAGATCATAATCTATAAACGTTTACAAATGCAACTTCATGCTTGAGTAATCTCACTCATTTCAGTGTAATTGAACGTGCATGTACATGCAAGATTTGAATTTTTTTTTTAATCTTTAGATCTTAGAATACTCTGAGTAGTGAACAGATACTATTACTTCTAATTTAACAAACCAAAAAATTGACATATTCATGACTAAATAACCAGAACAACCAGACCTACAATCCAAGTCATGCAATTTTTTGATTTCTGGGTTCAAGCCAGAAAGCTGAGGACTGCATCTAAAACAAAGCTCACTTCTGGAAAGATACACATGCTGTTTATATAATTCTCCTCTCTATCAATTGTTTCACTAAAGGACAAAACACAAAGCGCATCAGTAGAATCAGTCATTCAAAGTTACTGAAAGCGACAGTCAATAAGAGCTCCACAAATTCCAAATGTGGGTATAATTTAAATAGCCATAAAGCACTAGTTCACACTGGAAAACTCCTAAAGAAGTTTTATATGAATTTCAGTATTTGTGTCACAGCTGTTGCCATTCCAGTAAGTATTTCCAGGCTGGTAGTGTAAAAACAAGTCTGATCCTGCAGTTCATAAAATAAATCTTCACCATTTAGTATTTCTGCCTTTCTTAAGCCAAGATTTATTCAACTTTTTTTTTCCTATCAATAAACCTTAAACAATAAAACATCATTCTTGATGCCAAATATTCTAGAGGAGAATGAAATATTTACGTCTACAACTCATTTTAAATATTCAGAAAACCTTTAACCGTTCAGAATTTTTTTTTAACTCTCAAGAACAGAGACAATTTATAAGCAAGAACCTGAAAATTCTTTAGCACCTACATGTCAGTACAAGGTAGAAAGATTTACACAGTAGCCTGATCTACATATATTTTTCTCCTCTACCAAGGAGGCTGTGGTAAAAAATGTTGGGGCTGGGAATTTTTCTATGAAAGAGATGACTGTGCAATAAATATCCTATTGTAAATCATCTGCCAAATGAGCTAAAAGCAGCACTGATCTTATCTGCAGAGCTAGCCACTTTTTTTGTCCCTTATGGCAGGAAAGAACTCAATACAAAATCCAAAAATCAGAAGCCTATTAGGGGTCATTAATTTTTTTATGTTGGGGCTGCTCCCAGTGATATCTAAACCTGGTAAAAACTAACTTAACTTTATAATCTAACTTGCACAGAATGCTGAAAGATTAAAATGTAGAGAAAGAAAAAAAAATGGTAATTCAATCACAGCTATAAACTGCTTTCCTACATTTGGAGGGTCCAGCTCAGAAACAGAAAAAGGATGATCACAAAATAGAGCAAACACAAATCACCTCAAAGATAAAATATATTTATTTCATATTATCTAGCACATTAACAAAGAGGATAATTGTCAGCCTTGGCACTGAACGCTCACACTGGCCTACAGGGCTGCAAGGGGTACAGATGCATCAGAGGCTTGTCAAGGCCTAATTAATTAGTGGAAGGTATTATGTGCCTGGTATCTAACTGTGAGAGAGTCCACACTGCCAGACCCACTGACCTGTTTCAGGACTTCATCAAAAGCTAGCAAAGACTGGAGCAGGGAGGAAAGCAGACCAGCAGAGGTTAGCTTGGATCCCCTCTGTTGCATGGAGTTTCAGCGTAGCACATTAGGATGCCAGTGACATGAGATATGGTGCTAATCACCGTCACACCGTGCTGCACAGCACCATCCAAAACCAGAAGATTACAAGTAACAAAATTGGGGCCAGTGGGCCTGTCAACAGTTCCTATTAGAAAGATGTAGCTTTCAGCTTCTGAAGGAAGAAAAGGAGCAGGTAATGGCTGGAAGATGTTACAGGAGAGACCACTGCCTCGAGCAGCCTCAGAGAGTTTTCTCCTCTCCTCTTCCCGCAGGCTCTTACTCCCCTAGTGAAGCCACAGTGATATGGGATAGCTGCAGGTAAACACTGCTGAGGAAAACTAATTGGCCTTGTACTCATGCAGAGTTGGAGAAGCTGAGAATATCTCTAAGCAAAAGAACCACATCTGTGTCAGATAATACTAAAATATTTAAGTAACTTATATTCCTTTCTCTCAAATCATTGGCTTTATTGGTATTACTTAGTCTGCCATAGCCATAAAAAACAGACACTAACTGGATAGCCTTTGGTTCCCGAGGCTATATTTACTCCTCCTCATCTCTTCTCTGTTATATTACAAGCAAAGCTAGAGTTACAAACAGCAGAATTGATGGGCCCAAAAAGGAAATGGAACAGAATGCATCACAAACTAAGCAACTTTAGAAATCTAAGCTCATAATTTATATTTAGAGATAAACTGAAACTTAAATCTAGCATAAAAATAAAAAATATAGCCAGTATAACAAAATCATTCGACATATATATTTATGAAACCTGATCCGTTCTAATTTTATACTCAAATCTTGATGTTCTGTACATACAATAGGAAACAGATGAAAAATCTTGTATGTACAGTAATAAGCCTTAGATTTTTTTTGTTCTTTTAAATAAAGTACATCCTGGGGCTTGATAGAAAAAGAAAAAAAAATCTTCATTTAAAAATAGCTGTGGCTTGGCAAGGTGGTATAAATGGTTTAGCAATTCAAAATAACAGTGTCTCACCTAGAAAAGCTGGGTATTTTTTTTTACTGAAAGAAGTGAGTGATACAGCTTTTGCCAGGAAAATTATGCAAATGGTTCAAAGAATGTTTACTCATAAGTTCCCTATTTCATGCTGTGGCACAAAAGAGCCTATTTAAACTGAAAAATATCTGAAAAGTTGCAAGCGAAGAGAGAAGCAGTATTACTCACTGAACTGATGTTTTTCTGAGTACTTTTTACCCTCTCCATCTCTGGAGTGTCTGGGACAGCAGAGTAGTTACAGAGCATCTTCTCTGCTTCATCTTTGTACATTTTCTGAAAAATAGTTTTAAAATGTCTATTTCCTGCTTTCATGGGCTCAGAATATCCAAACTACAACAAAAGACGCTTATTGCTGATGAACCTCAACATCCTCGTAGAGCATTTATTTCAACCTCTCTCCTCCATGATATTTTTATTATTGTGTGGGACATGTGACACTGTGTGCCATACTGAAAATATGTAACATACATATATAATATAATCATATATATTATATACTTTCCCTTCACTTTCAAGGTATATATATATCCTTCTCACTAGGTAATGTAAAAAGACCTGCAAGTAGATGTAAACAATTAAATTCAATTTACCTAGCATGACAGGCCTTAATACAAATAAAAATCATGCAGTAAGATTTTTTACTACATGTAAATTAATTTAATATGGGTATGAAAGCCTCTACAGAGCTAGAGAACAAGTATTTTGAGCAATATATGTCAAGCACTCATTGTTACACAGAACTAAAACATTCAGCCTTTGAATTATGCCTACCTGGCTTGCTATTTCTGAAGCCCTTTTGACTCGTTTTATTTCAGGAGTATATGGGCCAACTTGCATCCCTTTTCCTATAATTTCAGTCTCCAGATCCTTTTTATATTCTTTCTGAAGAAAAAATAAGGAAAAAACTCCATAACTAATTTTATAGTGATTTGTCCATGCTGTATTCAAAGTTATTCTGACAGCACCGGTCAGACTTTAAAATAAATTATTCATTTTCTTTAATTTAGGATTTTTTATTGTGCACTGCTTATTCCTTTTAGCCCAAGTATGTTCCAGAAGATTTTATGTTTTTAACGTCTCATTGCGTCTACTTCCAAAGTAATCTTAAGAGATTCATTCTATACTCACCTGGCTTACAATTTCAGAAGCTTTTTTGGCTCGTTGTATATCAGGGGTATCCATGCCCACTCCTACTCCCTTTCCTTTAATTTCATTCTCCAAGTCTTTCTTGTATTCTTTCTGAAAAGAATAGCATTGGAAATACCCACATGTCTGACAGCCAAATTAAACTGTTCCTACTTACATCTGTGATCCCACTGAAGAGCATTCTTAAAACACCAAATAACTTTTGATTCAACAGCATTAGCTTTGCAGGATCTATGAATGACACCCCTATGCTGTAGCTGCTGACCGGTTAAAAAATTCTTTTAACAGACTGCTTACTTCAAATCTGATGTAACCTTTCACATCCACCTGTCTCTGCAGCTTTGGCATCCACTACCACAGGCACGTGTAGACAAGACTTTCTCCCACAGTCGTGCTTTGCAAGACTGGGGTCATAAGGATTTAACCTCTCTCTAACTCTGTTGATCATTAGGCTCTAACTAAACAAGCAGCTATTTAGACCTAAAAGCAGTAGGGCCAGCATCTGCTGAACACAGCCCAGTCCACGTGCGGTTCATGAGGAACAAGCACCACCTGCAAAAGATGATGGAAAGGTCAAAGTTCTGGGAAGTCTTAACTTTCCCCCGTACGCTGATTACACAACTTTCAGACTCTATGCAGCCAACGGATTAGGTATTTGGAGAAATCTGTGGTATTGCTACTGCCTAGATTGGTCACCCCCTAGAATTCTCAGTGACAATAATATGTTGCATTCTGTCAAATGGAAAGCTTGCACCAGGTACGGTACTGACCATGCTTGCAATTTCAGAAGCTTTCTTGGCTCGTCTTATGTCAGGAGTATCTGGACCAACTTGCATGCCCTTTCCTTTAATTTCAGTTTCCAGGTCTTTCTTGTATTGTTTCTGTGAAGATAAAACTTCATGCATTATATTCACAATAGACAGAGAGTTACAGGCAGATTTTTGCACAAGAGATCCAATTTAAGATTTAGAGTCAATCAAAAATCCCATGTTAAGCGTCACAACGCTCAAGATACTTGGGAAGCTTTTGTCAGGAAAATACATAATGAACTACAGGAGGAAAACTTGAGGAGCTATTCATTGAATGTAGAAAACTCTATTACTGAATTTTTAATTCGGCAGAGAGTGAGAGAAAATCAGTCCATACAGCTTGCTACAATTATCCTCTAAAGTAAAGGGGAAGTTTAGCTCTGCAGAACATAGTGTAATAAGGTGGTACTTCATGCCAGTCTAATTGAAACACATTTCACTTTTAAGAAAATATTTTATTTATGAAAAGAGTACATGTTAGAAATCTAATACCATACAGAATTGTTTCCAGTGAACTTTCAGAGCAGGAAGTTGTAATTTATTCATTTAATAGGTCCTTCCTGAACCACAGCCATTAGGCAACTGGTAGTACTCATCCATGATTGCTGCTTTTTCCTCACAACATAAATTATGAATAACCACTAACCAGGAAACAAAATGAATATTTCATCTTCAGCTTATCCAAGCAAGGAAATATTTCTTGTTCATCAGAAAATGATATTAAAATGCAATACTCAAATATTGTATACAATAGTTGGTGGGGGGTTTTTTAATAAAAAAATAAAATACTATCAGGCAGTGCTATTTCTGCTCCTAGAGTAGTAATCGCTCTTCTTCTACTCTAGTTTATCTCTGCCTGAAGAAACAGGGGTTTTTTCTATGTAAATACACATAATTACAATATTTCTTCTTACTTTTCTTGTTTGTTCATTATTTTTTAGATTATACATTAGTTAGAAAAAAGAAGGAAAATGTCTTTCTACTCAGTGCAGTGCTCCAATCACTTACAAGAACAAGAGCAAAAACATTTTCAGGTTTCCAACTCTGTCTCGCTCTGATGTGGAAATGAACAAGATAAAACAACTCTCCACTTTGCAAACCATATTTTTTTGCAAAAACTATAAGTTAACCTGTGAGAAGACATCATCCCTCACTTCATCTCTGCTAAAGGTGGAATGTCAGATGTTTCCTCCCAACTTCATATTGTGTAAAACACCAAGGAAAAGATCATAGAATCATAGGTTGGAAAAGACCTCTAAGATCATCAAGTCCAACCGTCAACCCAACACCACCATGTCTACTAAACCATATCCCGAAGTGCCACATCTACATGGTTTTTGAACACCTCCAGGGATGGTGACTCAACCGTCTTGCTGGGAAGCCTAGGAGTTACAGCGGTGTATTCCTGCACTTCTTTAGAGGGGCCAAATTGGCCCTATGCATGGCATTCCTTCTGGTTCTTATGACTACGTAAGTATATGTGTGCATATAAACATACATATATATATATAGACACATATTACATGAATATAGAATATATAAATATATAAAATAGATAGATATATATCCTGAAAGAATGACTCCTCAAAGGCATGAAGTCTGGCACGAGCTTTGCCTTCCCTCTTCCCTTCCCACACCTGCTGCTCCCCAGGCAGTCTGTGCAAGCTCACCCACAGGAGCTGCAGCCGTGCCAGCTTTGGAGCTCGCAGCTCTGCTGAGCACACAGGCTTACCAATCACGTGAGTTCCTCAGGGTCGTCTTCAACAGACAGGACACAGATCAAGGAGTCTTCCACTTCCACCCTCAACCCTTCACAATGGGGGAGATCACACACTTACGTGCTTCCAGGTAAACTCCCAGAGCAACTTAGACCAACACAGTTAATACCAAAGTTCAGTTCTAACAATAAACTCTGGAAGGAGCCTCCACCTGTGTATTTGCATTGGATGAGAAGCAAGCTCAAGAAAATCCATTTCTTCAGCAGCAACTCTACTTTTGGAAAAAGGTTTTCACAAGTAGAATAGTTTGTTTGAATAAAAGATCTTCCCAAGATGCCTAGCAGTCATTACCAATATTTCTTTTCAGACAGCAGGTACATGATTCCAAAAAACTCACAATTATTTCATTAACTTTTCTTTACAAGTTCATTAAAAGTCAACTCTTTTTCCATTACAATAGTAATTATACTAGCTGAAGAAATAGAGAGATGGAAAAATGAACCCAGTTTTAAAGGCTGTATCTACTGTCCCCACTAATAAGTTACATTGATCTTTTAATTGCCTGAAAATTTGAAATATTTGTAATAAGTTGTTGTGGGGTTTTTTTCCAGAGCTTTTCTGTATTCTTAAAGCAAAACAGAAATAGTCTTAGTTTCAATACTAATGTATTTCATTGTAGATCATGTAAAAAAATTTGGAATATTTTCAGTCGCGTATAACATAAAGAGTGAACTTTCTGTGACATCAATAACCTTGACTAGCATAACATACCTCATTTAGTATCTGAGCTGCATTTTTCACTCTAATCAAATCTGGTGTATCTTCAAACACTGTCATTCCTTTTCCTTTCATCCCTTCTTCCAAATCTTTTCTATACTCTTTCTAAGGATTAAAAAAGAGAGAGAGATTTCTCCACTTAATATTGTGTGCAAGATCTTGAAAAGAAATGCCACTTATTAAATGTCTGAAGGGTCTCTTTGAAATTTCTATAAAATATGAATTAGCTGAAATACAGGTTTCAGAGTTAAAATAGAATTGGAAATTATGAAATCAAAAGGTATAATGCTGAAAAAGTGAAAAGGTTTTAATGCAATCATGTATTTTCCTGTTGTGCTCTTGAAAAATAGTCCTTTCCTATACAGCGCTACCAGATTGTTTAGGGGCCTCAGCTGCCTCTCTACAGACATTTTAAGTGCAGAAGCATTTGCTTTTACAGACCAATATATGCTATGCTGCAGTTTTTACCTCTGTTCCACTGATGGGATCACAATCAGGATGGATGCCCTGAGCATTATACTAGGGCCTGTTAAAATGACTGCCTGATAAATTGTAATGTAGAAGCAGCATTCCTGCCATATCACTTCTGTCCCCCTTCAGACACTGCACTAATACAATCTATCAACATTTAGCAACTGCAGCCTCCAGAGTACTCAAACATTCAGCATAAAATTAAAAGCACACTAGACCCTGCTTGTGGACATTTGGTTCTTTTTACCCTTCCCAGTTCCTAGAGAGCTGATGTAAGCCTGCTTTGGTAGTTACAGATGGTTACGTTTTGTAAGGATTTTTAATTGCACTTCCCATCTCCAGGTTTGGGTTAGGCTTTTTTAAGGAAAGAAACTAGAAAAGAGTTGAAGAAAATGTTTTTCAGAAAGATTTATATAGACATTAATTAATACTCCTAATCACATATTAAATTTCATAAGCACTAGTGAGCAACTTTGTATAAGCCCTTTATTTAAACAAAAAAACCCCAGGTATTTTTAAAGAAGCTTCTCTTTATCATCAGAGGCATGTCCTACAAGAAGCAGGAAACAACTTCTATTAATTTAGAATTATTAAATTCAGCTACCTCTTCTGAAGGAGCTGTGAATGTCGTTCCAGAGAAGAAAGTTCTTATTGTTACAAAATGTGAAGTATTTGCAGAATTCTCTACAGTGGGAAGGCAACAGAATAAGCTGGAACACAGCTGACACTTTAAAAACAAGTAATTGAACAAATATTTCATTTCTTCATAACTCTAGGTTCTCCTTGTTTCGTGCAGTATCTACCTAAAATTTAATACAAACCTTCACACAAAAACACTGAGCTACATCCTTGACTATGAAGAAATACATCATTTTGCTGAATCTTGAAAGATAATAAGTAATTTGAGCTATGTAATCTTTGGTTTTTGAATCTGTTCCTTGAGTGTGGATATAAAATCATATTAAATTCATGCAGCTATGCATTAAAATACCATTTCCATTTTCTCATACTCTTTCCCTCTGGCTTACAAGCATGGTTTACTCCTTAAGTAATGAGTCATAAATCTTGGGGATGTAAGAATTAGGGAACGCCTTAATGCATGTAGCACTATGGAAGGAAGTTACATCAAAATTTTCAAAGATGAACATTTACAGCACATCTGCAATTACGCATGCACTAACCAATTCTGTGGACAATCAGCACGCAGCAAGATTAACTCAACGAAATGCAAGTATTTGCATTTTTCCTTAGTCAGTAGGCATACATGAGGCATGTACACACAGAATGGTACTGCACAAACTACATCTAGCTTGAGACTTGTCTACCTGACAGCCAATCTAATTGCAATAAATTATTTATTAGAGGATGAATAAGAAAGAAATACGTGAAAAGAAAAACTTTTTTTCACCCATATGAATTCTCGCACAGACAGGGATATGTTGTTTAAAGAACAAAGAAAGGAACAATGTTCAAGGGTTTTTAATTCTAGCATCCTTGATTCTTTCATTTGGGCCACAGCAAAAACATCAATTCTTAGTACAAAAAACATAAACAAAGTACTATTGTCTCCCAAATTCAAATGCAGGATATCTAGCAGCTCTGCTATTTTTAACTATGAATTTTGTTGATACCTTTACTTCTAAATTAGTCAAATAGTAAGCCTTAATCTATAGAACCAACCAATACTCATAACATGAAAACAATTCTAAGTAACAATATAAAATTACTAAAGATAGAAGGATTCTCAGTTATGGAAAAAAAGGGATTTCAATTATATGCCACATACAACTGAAGAACATTGGACAAATCTTAAAGAAACAGTGGGCATATGGAAAACCTGCACCTTCCAACATAATTTGCTTAAAGCAGATTATGTATTATCCCAGTTATATTATGGAATTTTGGTGGTCTTTATTTTCATCCATAACACATATTATAGATAATTATTTCAATTAAATTAGTTAAAAGTGGCTACACACAGCTCAAAAGCATCCATATAACCACAACACACTATCATAAACCTGAAATAATTACTCAAAAGGAAAAACTGCCATCTGGACACCAACAGAAAACTTCCTTTCCACCCCTTGATCTACCTGGAAAGAAAACTCCAGGCCCTCTCCAAAACCCTCTCAAACAGATGTCTCTCATAACATGCCTGGAAGGTCACCCAATTTCGGCTATTTAAGCCCAAGGGAGGAACAAATTCCAGAACTGAGGCCCTCAGAGGAAAGTCCTGCCAACAATCCATTTCCTGTGGAGTTATCTGATTTGTTCATTTTACTCTATTTTTCTGTTTCAGGTGTGCTGAGCTTTATCATTTCCTCACGTTTCAAGGAAGCTTCAGAAAGTATCCATTCTCACTACAGGACCATTCAGAATATAAAATGACACGTCACAATTTTTACTCATGAAGACACATTTGCATTTAGCTACAAAGTTAACTGTAAGTTGTTCTGCACTCAGTAGCTTGTAGTGATGCTCCTTATTGCTCATTTACAACTTCACAAAAAAGAAAGAAACAAAAATTCTCTACCTCTTTCAGAAGGTTAGTGACTTCTTTTATATGCAAGAACTCTGGGGTCTTGTCTAAATCCATTGAGGGTCTTCCCTTGATCCCTTCTTCAAAATCTTTGCGATACATTTTCTGTTGAAGCAAAAACTACAATTAGTAGTATATGCATATGCATTTCCAGGCATATTTCAGAAATAATACTGTAAACAGACCCAGAAATGAACCATGTCATAAATTAGTTATCACATTAACAAGCAACTTTATTACTCATTTCATTGCCTAGATTATCTTGACGAGACACACACAATTTAGACAAAAATACATATGTATGATATTTCCAAAGAGAATGTTTAACCTGATCTATGAAAGAAACAGTTTACTTTGTAGAGAAAAGAGAAGACAAATGGCACACAAGGACAATGGTTTTAAATACATAAAAGTTTCTACCAAGAGTTTGAAATCATCTATTTTCCATGACACACAGCAAAAACAACGCAATCAAACTGAAGCAAGAGAGACACAGGGAAATACTCTCTCAGCATGGATGGTAAAGCACTGGACTAGATTGCCTGGGAGGTCACAAAACCTCCACCATTGGACGTTTTTAATAAAAAGTTAGAAAAATATGGCCTGACATGATAGCCAGTGCTGTTATGGAGCCTGGAGACAGTCCTTCCCAATTGCTGAGCTCCCCAGGCTGAAAGGGCAGGAGCACTTTTCAGTTAAGGCACAGGGTAGGACTGGGCTTTGTGGCTTCACTCACTTCCACCTGAGAACCCTCCCTCATTAAAGATGGAATTGAAGGCAAAAAGCAAAAAAGTTAGTAATCTCTGATCTAGATGACCTCTTGAGCTTCTTCTCAATTAAATGATGCTACATGCAATCTCTGTCCAGTGTTAGCACCAATGGCCTTTTTAGAAAAAACAAATTTGAAGGAAAAACTGAGCTACAGAATAGCAAAGAGAACTACTCACTATTAGTTCTGCCATAGCCTCAATTTATAAAACATTTATGATCTGCTTCATCCATTTTCATAACCCGAGTACAAGATGTCTGTTAGCTTCTCTGTTGATGTAAATTTTTCTAGTTCAAGCACACATTTTTACTAACCTCACTTTGCATCTTTTGAGCCTCCTTTGAAACTTGATACATTGGTGTATCCACAAACTCCAGCATTGATCTGCCTTTAGATTTTTCGTAATTCTCTTTGTACTTGACCTAGGAAAATTAAAATAAAGGCTGTTAACAGCTGAGAAAATGTGAGATCTGATCACTTGCCATGGTGACAGACAAATCCTGTCTTAGCCATACTCCTTAGAGGTTTTGACTTGGAAGACTCCTCCCAAATTTAACCTGTTGGAGAAATAGGGCAGCTAGACAATGAAAATTTTTCTGGAGTCCTTTATTCCTTTGCTTCAAAATGTCAGATCTAAAAATGGTGTACTTTGAAGACAGCAGGAGTGAGGAGCATCAATCACAATCCTTAAACTAATTGCATAATTTTGGTTGAATGACCTATGTCTGAACAGCTGGCAGCTTTTTAGTAGGATCCCCTGTCATGTTTCCATTAAACAACACATTTACTGCAACACCAACAAACTCTGTTTCAAAGCCAGGCCCCACAGGTCTCCCTTTCAGGCTCAGGAGTACCATTCTGAAATGCACTTTTGTTTGTGCCTGTAGGACGGAAAACGGAAGGAAAACTACTGTCTCAGTAGGGTCCGGTCTTGCACCAGCATTCCCCTCACAGCTACCAATGACCATGACCTTGAAGCTAGCAGCAAAATCACATTGAGGGGCACAGGGTTAAGACAGCAACATAGAACTTTATGTTAACTCACATAGCAAATATGCTTTGTTCAGAAACCTGGAGCAGCCCTCTGAACTCATTCATTCACACTCTTTCAATTAAGATGGGCAAACGCATTACTTGTCTCAATCCATCAGTGAGGGGCAAAATGGAATATTCTACACAAGACATAAAGGAAAGCAAATAGCTACAAATCAAAATATGATATTCAGAATGAGTAACGTCATTTTAATTTATTTTTCTCTTCAAAAATAGCGATGTCTGAACTTAAGAAAAGTGTTAAGAATCTATTTCCCTGACAGGTTTCTGCACTTGGTTCAGGTCCGGCAAAAACACTCTCCTTTCTCCTCATGGGGAGCTTCTGATTGAATATGCACTGTACATCTGTTATGCAGTTTTGTGCCTGATTTAATCACTGTTAGAATGCTGCATTTTTGTCTTTGTAAATGTATTTATAATTGTGTATACCCGACTTTGAAGCACTGCATTTTCTTTGTGATGGATTTGTTCAGCTGTATCCAGGGTGAAATGACAGAAGCCCTTGCTTTGCTTAAATGATTTCTTATATTCATACTGAAACCAAAATTATCCAAAAATGTTTTCACAAACAAAATCCAGAAGGTTTTGCAATTCACATACCATTTAAAATACCTACGGGAGAAACAGCATAAACAGAACTATATTGTAGGCCTCCCAACTCAGGAGTTAAACTGCTAAATTTGAATTTTTAAAATTGTGATGAAAAGAAAAAAAGTGATATGATAAAAAATAACTTTTGTAGAGAAAATGCTTGTCCTGCTTATCCAAAAGTCAAAAGTTTATGTTCACTAGAAAATAAACATTATTATTTCCATTTGAAGTGCAAAGGAACACATATGACAGTCTGGGTTTGCCTCCTAGTGGAAATAATTACAAATGTCACCCAACAAAATCACTTCTGTAGTGGAAACAAATGAAAATTATCTCCATCTACAGATACTGACTTCATACTTTGTTCCTTAACTAACGGAACAAAATTTAAAAAAAATAATTCTGTGAAATCAAGTTAGGTAAATCGCATAACCTTTTGCTATAATAAACTACAGGCACAACATTCATTCTCTTAAGCCGTATTTATTCACCCTGTTCCATAAAATGAAACACATCTAAGCTTCTTTTTTTTTGTATTTAAAATGTGCAAAACAATAAAATAGCTTTTATACGTACATCAAAGTTTTAAATTTTATGTCTCCATAGTTCATGCCAAAGAGAATGACATGTATACCATAAGAGAGGAAATTTCCACCTTGCGAACTCTCTTCCTCATCAAAATAATGAAAATAGGATGAGTTTGACCTGTCAAAATCGTCTATTTACAGAGTCCAAATATGCCCATCAAGCTTTCCTCTTAACTGCTGGAATTTATTCCCATGGAAGCTGACTTGTATGACAGCTTTGCATTGGTATTATAGTATATGTGTTTCTTTAAGTTGCACACACTTCCACACTCTAGGTTAATCAGCAAACCAATGAAATCAACCATATTATTTTATGAGTTTAATTAACCATACAAGTTACAATGTATCACACTGAGGCAGTTGTAGCTACTTTATGCAAAAGATGAAGAGAAGCATAAAGTTCAAGGGAGAAAGGTATACTACTGGGAAACAGCAAAACTGGGCAATTAGCAAGAAGATTTGCGTTTCAGAGGAAAAAAACAGACCATGCAATCAGACATGGAAATCAGTTAACGGCACAGTCAGGAAGACTGCTTCATACAGTGGAAGCAGACTTTGAGAAAGATTTGGTGCTGTGGAAAGGCAGGGAGGAGAACACAAAGAAGGTACTGGAAAAGCATATAGAAAGGGAGGAGAGTAAGCCACGTTAAAATCAAGGAGATGATATGAGGAGGTCAAATCTGAGAAGGATTTTCAACATGGGATTTCTGTAGAAGACAAATGGTTAGCGTAGACCTTAGGGACTGACAAAGCATTCTTCCTGCTCACAGTAAGAAAAAACATCCACCAGCAACTGGACAATGCAAAAATCAGAGACTTAGTATTCATGGAGTCCTCAGAAGAGGGCATAGACAATATGAATCAACCCTTCCTAGGCAATAGAAAGAAATAAATTTTGCAAGAAGTGGGGAGCCCTAAGGAAAAGTCCAGTTTTCTACCTCACTAGAGATACGATGACAAATTGATAAAGTTCACTCTGAGGGTGTTCATTTAACCAGCAACAAGAATGCCAATCTTCCCTTATGCTGAAGGAAACCAGAATTAGGTCAAAATGCACAAAAAGAATGCAGGAAGTGAAAGCTATCGGCTCATTTATTACCCATACAAAAGGGGATAGTCAGTGTTAACTTCACATATCAGAAGGAGGGAGACAAAAGGCAAGCTTCGGATCACCAAAGAGCAACACAAAAATCAAGTACAGATGGGAAGGCTGGATTATTTTAGTTATATTAGACATAAGCTTCCATACATAGGCACTGACTCAGAAGATGACCCAATATGCTACTAGTCATTGGGGCTAACCTTTCGCATGTGAAGCGCTCACCTCCTGCTGACCGTGAGCAATCTTCCTTCCCAACACCACCCACTCATGCCTTTCCACAGCAGCGCTGCAGCCCTTCTGTGGTTTCTGGACTAAAGAAGACACATGCAGCTAAAGAGCCTACAAGCACTGCACATGTAGCATCAGTGGTCTTCGAGCGGGAGAGAAGCTTCAGCTCTGCACAGAAGGCAGGGGTTTCCAGGTTTCCTACCTCTTCATCTCCATTTCAACCCCTCACTCTCCTGTGTCAGAGCACCAGCCTCACCAAGGGCCATGCCTTGTTACACAGCAGAATGGGGTATGTGCCTATTACCTGATCCAGTGTAGGAAGCCTCAGACACTTACGAGAGGAAAAAAGGCTTAGACAGAGAAGCTCTAAGGGCAGCTAGTGCTCGAGAGGCTGTTTATGGCAGAATTCCAAATATTAAACTAGCATAATGATCACTTTCGTACAGAGACCTGCAGGTGAAAGCAATAAGTAAGATCTTACGCAAAATGAGATTTGCAAGGAAAGAAGTATGTTAGATCAACAAATAGAAAGAGGAAAAAAAAAAGAAAAAAAAGAAAAAAAAAGAAAAAAATTTAGAAAAAACAAATAAGGTTTCAGACATACAAGAAGAAATGCTCAAGTACCAGAAGTCCATGTGGTTCTTACCCAGTATATTAGTTGTTCTAATAACTGAAATATCTCTACCTAAAAGTCATTTTAACTACTTCCCCAAATTACTATGATTACAACACTATGTATGAGACCATGAAGCAAGTAACAAAAATTTATGTATTCTACATTGACTATACATACTACATTCCTTACTACATATATTTTTCAGATTATTCTTACAAAGGCAACTTACATTGCTATGCATTTTGCTGATATTCAAAGCATGGTTTAAATATAGCAGGTTTGGTAGATCAGAGGCTGGATCATGTAGGCTTTCCAAATCTTTCTTGTAATTCACCTGGAAGGAGAATTCAATTTACTTAAAATAAAGATTAACAAAATAATTCACAGCTTCATATTACAGTGTAGCCACCCGGAGACAGAAAGCATTAAGTGCTTGCCTGAACAATTTCTACCAGCCACTAGATGGTGGTCATTTACTACTATTTGGAGGAAAAGGAAAACAAAGGATTCATTCTAATGAGCAAGTATTTGGGAACTACTCAAGGGATACTTAGAACAAAACATAATACAACCTTGTATGACTTTTCAGAGTAGAAAGGAATTATTATTTTTCCTTTTTATTCCCCCTCCCCCGAAAACTTGAATCAAAAGTATCTTCTTCAATACTTTGAGTTCACTCCTTTTAAAGAGTCTTGATTCTTGTTCTTTTTCTTGATTCAGGAATTATGCTAACTGTCCAAATAAAAAAATTATACATGAAACAGTTAAAGGGAAGTTCTCCTGGATATTTCATTAAATACAGATTCCTTTCAGCAAGATAAGCAATATAGTCACCTATGGCAAAAGACAATCACTTCATGAAATAGCAGAAGATAACTTTCTATCAGCCTATAGTAGGATTTTCCATACTTCTGACAGACAGATGCCCATCCTTACAGGAAGAAAACTAGCCACCTTACCTAGCTCAGATGACAAATCTTTTAAACCAATAATTTTGGTCACCTCCACATATGTATCATGTTCTTCACTGATATAGGCAGACTTCAAATCAACAATACTCAATTTGCAATAATCTCTTATAATATTGATTACTTAAATGAATTTTTCACTAAACATTTAGATATTGGAAACAATTACATATTCTGCTGGACCCTTCCCAGAGCTGGCCTCTCCTGTTCCTGTTGGGTGGTGCCTCACACTTTGGAAATGTAGGACTACAGAATGATGGCTTGTGTCTTGACTATCTGGGATCACAGCCTCAAAGCAGAGCTCATGTTTTTAGCGTTAGACACACTGTTAAATGTATCATCCCAACAGTATTATCACTCAATACAGAAGTTTTTTCTAATCTGGGCCCATCAGCAGGCACCCATTGCTGAATTTAGTGACTGCTGTACTTAGTAATACCATTCAGAAGATCAACCAGCAGGATGGAGTCTAAAAGATAGACATCCAAATCTGAGCTGCTCATGCAACCTCCTCCTACAAACACTGGAGTGATGCCAGCACTTGGCTTCTCCAAGGCAAGCATCTACAACAGGTCAGAAGGATTGCCCTCGAGACTTATTTCTTTCCCAAATACAAAGGGTCTGAGTACAAGGCAGTTAGCTCAACAAAAGCAGTCACACCTTCTGACACACAAAGTTCAGCGAGATGAATCTCATCAAAAATGGTTATGAAAAACTCTGCAGTCCCTTGGAGAAAGGCTTTGTCAGAAGCAGAGGAAGAAATGGATAACGTGCTATACCTGCTATACGGACACACTGTATAGCAGAGACCGCTGCTCAGAGTAATTCGTAAGATGGAAAAAGAAATTCTGCTTGAGAACAAATGTTAGGTTTTTCAGGATGTAAATGCATGTGAAATATAAAGCAAATTCACTTACATCACTTGCCAAGGTGGATGCAATCTGTGCTTGCTTGAATGAAGCATTGTCAAGAGGATTGTATTGGTGGCTCTTCATTTCCTTATTGAACTGCTCTTTGTATTTCACCTTCCACCAGAAGAGACATATCTAATATTAACATGTAGCACTTAAAGAAGGCACAGAGAATTCAGAATACAAAGGAGCTTATTAAAGGCAATTACCTTATCCATAAATCTTTAAACAATGAAGCTGTTTTAAGAAGCTAAATTTAGCCACACCCGTGACCGTCTTGTGCTGGTTTTAGAGTAATTTTTATGTATCTGAATTTTACTAAAATAAAAAAATAATTTTAAGATTGTCTTATGCTATTACTGGTGCTGAAGGATTTATAAAAAGGAAACGGAAACAAAAACATGACTCACCTGAGTAATCAAATAAACCAGAACAGTTTGACTAGCAATAATAATCCACTCACTGTGAATCATTCAATTCATAATTAACATCGAAAACGTGTTTTTAATGAAAAAACAATTTATAAGACAAATGAATTGTAAAACTTGTAAATTAAATCACTTGCAAATTTTTCAACCACTTGAAAGCGGGAAGTCAGAACCAAACTTCCCACTTGGCTGTGTTCCCACCTCCAGGTCCAAGTGTCACCATGCTGTACTAGGCTGTCACCAGAGCTCCCAGGTCTATTAATTCTGCCAGAAATTTCCCAAGAGACCCCCAGGAATCCCTCTGTAGTACAGTCCCTTTTTGGGGACAATATCCACCTCATTACAGTGTTAGAAATCATAATTAAATGACTGTCTGCCACCACTTTCACTCTCTTTTCTTCTTGTTCAAAAGAAAAAATGGGAATGACAAGACATGTAAAAGGAAATGAGCAACATATAAATGCTGAGGCAATGGCATTGAAAGTAAATAAATCACAAAAATTCCATAAAACATGCTGAAGAACTGAATTCAGAACCTGAAAAAATGAAATCAAACAAATAGTAAATCGCCCTCCTTTTCCCTCCTTGTTGTGTATGATCATCAAGCATCTGGAGACTCTGCATACATGCCTTGCTTCTTTCCAACAGCTGGGCATAATGGAAGAGAATAAAGTTCAGTCTGAATTATGCTGCTTTCATGAATGTTAGTCAGACACTTGATATCTGAGCCTATGCAACATCCATTATAATTTACCATGCTCTGCATTAAATAAATACATGGCCTTTTCCTTACTCCTTTTTTCTCTATTCCCACATGAATGTCTGATAAAGTGGCTAAACCACCTCAAACAATCTCCTTCAAAAATTATTTTTTCTCAGCTTTAGTTGTGGGAAGAATTTTCTTTTTCCTTTTTAGTTTTTCCTTGCCTCAAAAGGCTCTCAACATGCTTTAGCTTACATAACCTCATTCTGTTTAGCCACAATGCCCAATCATTCATTAATGAGGATAACAAGAAGCCAAAACTAAGCCACCCAAACAGAAAATAACCGTGTATGATCAAGAACTACATTACGACTCCAGCACGTACACTAATTTTTCAAAGTAAGGAAATTCTAAAACATTGTCACTTTTAAAGAGAAACTTTATCTGAACACGCAATGAACTTCATAATCTTTCACACTAACTCCAGAAAAGAATATCTATTGCCTTCTGGTAGATTCATCTGGTTTATATTGTTTGATATTTACCTTGGCTTTGGATCAAGTGCAAAGGCACGTATCTGAATACAAAGACACTGCCTTTGTCAAAGGCAAATCCACATTCTGTCTGAGCAGTGAAGGAATAAATCATAGGGCTTTTCTCTTTTAAAAGGTGTATCCAAAACCTGCCTTCTAATAAAAATCAGGCAGAGCGGGATTATGTGATTTAAAAAGCCTCTGAAACCAGCGATCAAGTCAGCATGGTGAGCAAAATTGCCTTTTACTCCTTGGACATCAGCTCACATCATAACAACATCGTGCACACAAGTTTAAATATTCAACTACTGCAGGCTTCTTCTGCCCAGCCAACAAGTGGCCTCGTGGACCAAAGGCACAACATGGTCCTTGATATTCTTAAGTGTGAAAACGTCAGTGCCAAAGGGATCTCTCTTCATAATCAGCTTGCCATCTTCCAGCTGCAGCCATTTCATGCCATTTTTAAAAATATTTTTTTTAACAATACATCTCAATCTAGAGATTTCAGTAAGAAATCCTCTTTAGTGCCACTTCAGATTGCACCACTGCTACTGAAGGAAAAAGGGGGCCCCAGTGCACCCAGTCTTCACAGGGCTGTGTGTCCTGATGCCGATGTGCCAAATTTAAGTCCCAAATTTCAGGAGACTGCCCACCAACGCAACTGTAGCCATTGCCGTTTCAGTGGGGGATGTCTCGGTAGCTCTAGGGCCTGCTGCCTCATCTGGCTGCTGTGCTTCTTGTCTCCGCTCTCCTTTCCAGTGCCAACACACATGTCGCTCTGGGGCAAAACGGAGGCCCCACAATAATATCAGATGACCCTGGCAATATCTCCAGAGCACTTCCAGCAGTAATTTAACTCTGACTTGTCACAGGGGATTCATCTCATTGAAAGCTACACACGCATTCACTTTCTCTTTTATCGGTATTTGCCTGTTTCCTCCTCCCTTTTGAAAGCAAGCGTGGGGTGGGAGAGGGAGAAGAGAGAAGAGCAAGCCCATGGATGAGTCACTCATGATATTTATCCTTCTTTTGAACAGGAGAAAGTTATGAATGCAGTTTAAAGAGGAAAAATACGCCTGAGAGAAAGGGTTCTGATTAAAAACAAGAAAGAAAAATACTTCATCAGTGTTTTCTAAAACATCTGAAGGGGGGAGGTCTTAGTAACACTATAACATGATGGAAGAGCAAAGAAAAAGTGGGAGTTGAAATGACAGTTGTTAGTGGAAGCTTATCTACAAATTACCTTCTTAACCAAAAGCTTTACCTTAATGAGGTTTTAAAAGGATGGCTACTTATTTACTATCTTAATTAACGTCTTAAGCTTGTTTATTTTTTCAGAGAGTAGGTATTGGGGGTTAATTCAAAAGAAATGAGCGTAGGCTGCTCTCTAATTGTTGCTGAAGAAAGAGCAGACTTTGCAGGCTTTTAACACAACAACATCCCTGAAAAACTAAACTGGAATTAAATAAGGCCTGGGTAAACAAACTTCTCATCGGCCTTGCACAAAACCTATAAAAGTCAGAATTGCAGCGGAACAGAGCAGTGTCTTTTGAAGCTTTGGAGCAACATTCCTAAATCAAATCTGTAGTTCAAAGCCGTTCACACAGGGAGTGTTCAGTTTCAGAAGTGGATGACATCACCCACCGTTCAGATTTACAAAGAAACTACAAAAATTGAATCATTCAACCACTGGGATCCCAGGATGAAGCAGACACTTGCAGCTTAAGCATTTCCTCATGACCATATGAAAATATATTTAAAAAAAAAAAAAAAACTGTAAGTGCACATAGATATTGAAGGAAATGTAACATAAACAAAGAGCTAAATTAAAATATTTGTTGCTAAAAGCACTAGCAGAGTTTAAAGCAAAGAAAAACCGAGAAAATCCTAGGCTCTTTGTGTTGTTACTGATAATTTCAGAGAAGGTACATTTTGAAAAACATTCTAACAGTTTTATCCCTGAAACAATAAGAACCAGATCCAACAAAAAATACAAATATCCAAAATTATTCATCATAAAAAGTTACTGAATACTATAAGGGGAATACTTCATAACAGCAGCTCTTTGGAAAAGCTAATAAACTGCATTAGAAGACATAAAGAAGACATAAACAAGAGCTTGTTTTTATAAGACATACAAAAAATAACCTGAATTATACAATGTACCTTCAGCAAATTGACAAGCTTATGTTTTCACAAGGGCTAACACAGTTTCTGTTTTAAATTTGGTTTAAAATCAACAGAAAGGGGTTACCATGTGCTGTGGGTAAATATACTAGTCCTGGCAGCTATTATTTTTGCTGCTGCTGTTGTCAAAAGCTTTGTTAAATAAAAATTTTTAAAAAAAGAAAGAAACAAAAGAAAAAGAGCGAGGGGCTACACTGATTTTGTAGAGCCTTGAGTGCCAGTCAAACATTAACACTATTTTCTTCACTTTGTTTGCCTTCCTGCTTGCTTTGATTGCTTTCTCCCTTCGTTACACCCACACTGCCTGACCTCTTCTTGCTCCTGTTCTCTATACTCCCTAAATTACCTACCCATATGCACCACATTAAAACATGTTATCATCTTCTCTTCCCATTACATCCATCAGATTTGTCAACTTTGCAAATTTACTGTGAGGGTCAAGTAACTAATATTTCTCTGCCTGTCGCAGCTTATAGATTCATGTTATTAACGGAGATTCTCAACTTTCAGCACAAAAAGTTTATAATGCTCCCATTTGCTGAGAAACAAATGGAAACTCAAAAAGCCAGAAATTCTGGAGACAATAAAGAGATCACTAACTTTACTATTTTTCAAACCTTGTAATTGTTACACACCTGCTTCATGATCCTTGCATGAAGAGGACTGACACGACTGACCCACATTTAGGGCTCTTCTTCTGCTACAGCACAGGTGCATTCCTCACCCTGCCCCACCACCCTGCTCTTTGGACACAGGGGTCATCTTCATTTCTCTGTGCTCTTGATTTACGATCAGCGTGTCTGCATGTTATAATGATTCAAATAATATATAAAAACATTAGACAACTCACAGCCACTGCCTTTCCTTCAGAGGAGGTGGGGAACTGCTGAGTGCACCTCCCCACTGCTGAAAGCAGGCTGGTACTTACAGATTCCACGCTGCTGTTTGCAGCTGGCTGGCAGCGGAGTGCCAGGCTAAAGCACTGCCTCCCTTTCTAAAAGTCCTGGGATCTAAAAGCCCATCACACACGCTGCAAGCAGCCACAACAGTGTAGACTGAGTAGAGGACAAGGGAAGAAAGGATCTCAAAACTTGGGTCCGGGTCCAGTGGCTGCAGAGTTTGGACCACCAAGGTTTAGTAAGAATCTTCTTTACAAATAAACTGTAAGCAAGCCACATTTGGTCAACCGCTCCTCTCTTCCTGCCACACCTTCTGCACTATTTGGGCTTTCTAAAGAAGTTAAAATTGCACACCAAATGCTCTCTTCTGCGGAAGGATCTCAACCGGAACGGCTGCCATCCCAGTCGCTGACAGTGAAGAGACTCTATTACAAAGCTTTTGCAGATGCCACATGCATTGTCCAAGAGGAAAAGCACATCTAATAAAAATGAGATAAAAAATGCATTGATGAAGCCTATGACGCAGCTGGCTCAGCACCAGCCTGCAGGACCCTGTAATCCAGCTGCTATTTTTTGACTGTTGTGATTGTTGGCCACAGCCTCAAGGGTACGAAGCTTAGTGAGATGGAGAAGGCTATCGGATAGGGATCTGCTGTGGCCCCATTTGTGACGACAGGCAGCTGCAAGGAAAGGAGCATGTAGACAGCCACTGAGTAGAAATAAAGGGTGCCACACACTGGATTTAGATTTGAACCCTTTTAAAAACCACTAATGGTGTTTGCTAAACGACAGACAGCTCCCTTTCCTGTAAGTGACACCCAGGTCTAAGTAGCATAGCACTGGCTCTTCCTGGGAAAGCACAGGTTGACTTCCAAGCCTGCATGACACTAAACGCAAAAGACCAAGAATCTCTTGCCAGACTTGCCCATTTTCTATTTGAAAAACACAAGTCAATTTTGATTCTGAACACATCACTAACAAAGCAATAAAAAAACTCATGTATTTAATCTTTTTCTGTTTGTGCAGTATTAATGCTTCAAAGTTAGTGATGGTCCAGCGTGAAACAGGAAATCATGTAGCAGATATCTAAGGACGTTTGGTGTCAGCAAAAGGCGTTCAACCTCTTGCAAGCAGACACTGCACTGTTTTGCAGCTTGTTCGCTATGAAACATTATTCTCATTTTATCCTAGTTCTACGGAAGGCGTTTACCATCTAGCCAAATCACGTGTTCGTTACACAACACTGATTTTCAGACTGTTCTAGTTTATACACTACTACGCTTGGGGTTTTTTCCTAGGTCTGGGAAGACTGACGCTGCCTTCTCCAATCAAAGGGCGTTATCCTCCTCCTACAGGAGGGCAGAATTTGTTCCTGGGTTTACAAAAGCTCTAAGCATAGCCTGACAGGATTACTAGCGAGGATTATGTAAGGCACTGTTAAAGAACTATTCTGGAAAAAAAGAAAAAAAAAAGGGGGGGGGGAAACAGGTCAGCAGTCAAAAATCTCTTCTCACGGTGTCAAGCTGATCTGTAGTAGACTCTTCTGAGTAGATCTTCTGAGTAGAAGACTCACAAGACGAAAAGAGGGAATATTTGTGTTTTCAGATTTCTTTTTAGTTATGGACTAAAGTGACCCTTCCATTTTTCTTCTTTTTTTTTTTCTTTTTTTCTTTTTTAATTATTGAGGCTAATATATAACAGAAAGTAGTACATAAAAGGTTCAGTTTCAGGAGGAGGGAAGGCGGATGGCTTACATGTCGGGCCAAATTCAGATCCCATTACTCACATTAGCAAGCAGTTACACAAAAGACCCTAGTTACTTCAGTGGGATTCATCACAGGATAAGGTTCTTCTCAAACTGAATGAGTAGCAAAATTTGCCTCTAAATTACATACAGTTAATATTTCAGAAATCTTAGATACTGTGTATAAATATACACCATCTCCACAAAAGATGAGTTGTAACAAAGTTCATTGTATTTTTGCATAAATATATATATTCTTTCTTCTAAGAACCTTGAATTTACCAGTCTTTGCAATACTATATGAAAAGAGTTTGAGAACATAATCTTCATGCAATTAGAGATAATCATCTAAAAATCTAAATATTTTCTTGCTTTACTAGGAACAAGACATCTGAATGAAGTCATTGTAAAATGACAGAGAAACTTACTTGGCTTAACAGTTTTGAAACTCCTTTAGCATGTTCAAAATCTGGTCTTCCAAGTACAGTAGGCTCCTTATTCATCTCTCCCCTTGCTTTCCTGTACTCAGCCTTAAAAAAAAAAAGAATATGAATCACTATTAAAATGTTTGCTTTTGCTTTATCAAAGAAATTGTAAGCATTAAAGCTAGTAGAAAAAGTCTCATTTGGTGATCTGCATTGACACTACTTTCAGAGCTATTCTAATCAGCTCTGAAGAAAAGCCCTTCTCAGGTTTCAGCTCCTTAACAATGTAATATTTATTTATTGTAAAACACAATGTACAGCATTCACAAAATTCAGCTTTAACGAAATGCACAGCTTAAGCCTGAGGAATACTGTTCTCCCAATCAAGGCAGAATGACTTACAGTGGCTCAGCAATTCTTACAACAGGGTCTGCAGTTTACACAAGATTGTAGCAGCTGAAAATAGTTTTGAAACAAAACTAGGCTGAAGGGCAGATTTTTTAAAATGTAAGGTCAAATTCCACTCTCAGTTTCACCACTGCAATCTTGCTGGCTGTCAGTGAGGCTGCACTGGTGTAACAGAGCAGAATTAGTCCCGCAGGGCTGGTGTTACTGATCTTTCCAGCTGAACTGCCTCACATGCAAATTGCTGCAATTTTTTTCCACAATGGATTAGAAAACAGCACAGATGAACTGACAATAGGTTCTTCATGATATCACAAACTAAATTACCCGTTGCCTAAAATAGGCTTTTTGCATTACTCAGGCACTGTGAATCAGCAAGGACACGTCATAACAACAGACGGAGAAATAAAAGTCCCAAAGCCACTCTAACTCAAAGAGGGCTTGAACAGCAATTAGTAAATTTGGGTGTTGAACATAAGACTCAGTAGAAGTTCTTGTTTTTCAGAAAATCCTGAGTATTCAAAAAGTGAATACTCAAGTCTCTTAAAATTGTCTCTCCACAGGTGCCTAGTCAGTCTCACATAAAACTATTAGCAGTTACTTAAAATATTGGCTCAGTGCTTCTAATATGTATATTGAATTGTTTACAATAAAACTGCATCACACGTTGCTGCTTCTCAAACTGCTCCTTGACCTATCCATTAGCAGATGTCACAGTGGGAGGGAAAAGAATTTGAGAGAGGAGTTGGAGGAGGAGAACCCCCATGCAAGCAGCGGCGTGTTTGCACAGCTCTCAGAAGGACAGCAGGGAATTGTATCTCCCTGTTGCTGCCGGCCAAGATGGGAGGAGGAAGGGGAGTCCTGGCATGTGAGCTTCTCTTGTATTGAGGTGAAAAAAAGCTTGGTGAGTTGTCCGAAGTGCAGTATAGCATACAAGCATAAGACTTATTTTGAGAATGGTTATCATGAATAAAGCTGAAACAAAACCAACTTTAGTAAGCTTAACGTTGTCTTTAGATCTTTGACCGATAATTGCAAAAGTCACACTGTCACTTCAAAACAGAAGAAACCCATAACTTTGTAAGATACCAGGGCAAGGGGTTTTTTTTTGTTGGATTTTTTTTTTTTTTAATCAAACCTCCATATCAGATTTGGGTTTTCTGCTCGTGACGTCTGAGAATTTCAGCAGCATTCTAAACAATCTGGCCAAAATTGGAATAAATAAAATAACATGTCTAAAAATACAAATAGAGTAACAGGAGAACATACATCACTTATTATCTTTGTTATCTCAGTTGCTATCTTTATGTCTGGCCTGTTCAGCACTTCAGTGTATCTATGAGTATCCTGCACATCCTTCTTATAGGATACCTGTCAAAGAAAAACCAGTTTTGTTTAAAACGGAAAAAAAAAAAAAAAAAAAACTTTTAAAGTTTATAAATAATCTTTGAACAACCTATCAGCTTAGCCATCAAATTCAATAGAATTCTGCCTAATTTATTCCAACACAGTCCTGTTTGACAGGGATTATTTAGTAAGACCCACACACAGGTTAACAGGATAAGGAAGAAATTCAGAGAATAAAATACAATATTAAAATGAAAAATAGTTTTGCTTAGAAGCATAGTAAAAAATGAAAGCACTGCAAAGATCCAAATATTAGGTTTTATCATTAAATTTCAGAGGACTTCTAAGACTACAGCAATTTTTCTATGCTGAACCCTTTTTTAATATAAACTAAACCCCCTATGATACTGCAGCCTAGCAGATTGCAGCTACGCTGAACAGAGACTGTAATTCTACCACGTCTTTCTCAGTAATGGGCAGCCATGTAGCTGGTACGTAATTCAATGACACAACTCTGCCCCAGCATCCCCCACTCCCCACAACTCCACTTATCTTCTCCTTTACACAATCATGAGAAAACAAGAGGCTGAGTATTCCAGCATGTGCAGTACAAGACTGAATCTTCCCGTTTGTGCAAAAGCCACAGCTATAATGAATGGGCTCAGAAAACTTTGGCCAGAAAGCTAAACCACAGGTAGAAGAGCCCAAACATTCTCCATTTAGCAAAGCAATCACAGGAACAGCATAGACCTCAGGGATGTTACAGAACTCCAAGACCACAAGTTATTCTTCTCCCTCTTCAGGGTCTGTAGACTTTTTCCTCTCCCTTGCTGTAGCACATGTGACAATCTAAGCCAATTTCCAAGAGCTGTCTTACTGAATTACTCTAAATGATTAAGAAAATCATCCCTAGTATTCAAAAGTGTCTGACAGATTTAAGTTTCAGGCAAAAGTTAGAAAATATAAAACAAAGTCTACAGGAAATAGAAAACATCAGAATAATTCCTGCTGTACTGGACAGTATTTTAGATTTTCTTCTGTTGTTTAACAATGTTAATCAACCTCTCAGGACTGTATTTCACCATTAAGAAAGTCCTCAGCTTGAAGTTTCATTTATAACCTCTGCATCTAGCTCCTATTTCCAATGTAAATTTTACTCTGGGTACAAGGCAACAAACTCATAAACTGCACCACTCAACAACAAATATAATTTGTAGAAATTATAGATGTAGAAAAGGATGTAGAGATAGAAAAGGAAAAAAAATCTTACTTTTTGGCAAATATTTTACAGGCAACAGGAAAGTAATTTTGCATCCATATGGCTTCAGCTAAGTAGACAAGCCAAATAGGCTTCACTGTTGGCCACTTGCCCACAAATAGATCTTATAATTTTTAACCTACACATGACACACAAGTGTAATCATTGATAAAATAAATAAATAGGTTGGATGAATACAGCCCGAAGTATCACCTACAGAGAAAACAGAAACTGTTTCTTACAGCTTGTTAAAACCACTGGAAGTTCTGTTTTGGTTAGGTTTAGATTTCCTGTCTTGTTTTAAGAAAGTAGATGTACAGACAAGCAACTGCAATTCGGGGCTTTACATGAATTTAGTTAATTATATGCTGTTCATCCTAATGACCACACGAGGTGAGGTGAAAACCACAAAGGCAGCAGAAACAGGTTTCTGAATAGCACCCTATCATCCATGTAAATTGCAAATTAAAGGCCAGCATATGTGCTCAAAATAGAAATTAGGAATGGAGTGAATTTAACAACAGAGAATCAAGAATAGTGGTGATAAAGTTGAGGAAATGTGGTCACTTATTGCTCCCAAATGACATGATCATATAGTACATGAAATAATGGATTGTGGTTAATTTCAGGGGGAAGGGGGGAGGAATAGGACAGTGACAGTCCTTTATATTTCACCATTTTCAATTATATTAGATGCAAGGCCAATTGCTATAGCTTTCCCAGAGTGAATTATTATTCTTCCTGCACCTAAACCAGTATACCTATTACTTACGTCTGAGGGAAAGTCATCTAGCATTTTACAAATGTCTGCAATATATATTTGCTCCATTCTGCAGCTTGTCATACTCCAGTGAGAATAAAAATGTTATGCAGCAGAACAGTAGTTTGTCAGAGGTAGGCCAAAGAAAGAAAAAATATGTTTCCCATTTCCTGAATAACCTCAATCCCTGGATGCTGACCCTTTCCCATTGGGACAGTGTGCTGGCCTCTATTACACAGCTGCTATTCTGTTCCATCTAGTGATTTTTTTTTTTTAATAGTACTATGTTAGAACAGTAAAACCAGAGCTATTCCGAGAGAGCGGGGGAACAGATGTAGACAGGGCAAAGCAACCAGTTTGGTGTGTGCACCCATGGGATGGAAAGTGGAGATGCCTATGAGAGGGCAGAAGAAAAAACGAAGCCTGGTCAATCAGCAACAAAAGAAAGGAAGCAGCAGAAGCACCCAGGGAAGGAGACATCTTTTCTCCTGAGCTGGTTCAGCCCCTTGCCAAGAGGCTCAAATCCTGCCTGGAACCTTCAGGCATTACACGACACCCTTATTCAATCTTCACTTCAAAGGACTGCTTGGGCTTTACCAAAAAACATCATCACACTCCTTTTTATGAGGACCACAGGTCTCTACGAACCATCTGCACAAACTGGCCTTTGCATAGGAAAAAGTAACCAAAATACTGACAACTTAAGAGCAGCAGTGAAAGATCTAAATGGAGAGTTACAGCAGACCAGTGGGAAACACAAGTGAGAAAGAAGCTGGGACAAAAATTGTACCATCTCTAGCTTTGAAGTTGCAAGTAGTAAATTACAATTTACAAAATTACAGTAAATTACAACATACAGTAAATTACAAATTACAACAAGTAAATTACAAATACTAACTAAATTTAAAGTGTTTCTCTACCCCAGTTTGAAATAACAATAAAAAGTGGTTGCATTGTTGCATATTTTTAAAAAACAATGGTAATCTGAACAAAAGCCATTTCCCATCTTTAATCCCAAATGTGATTAGATACTCTGAATTACCAGTAGTTTTTTCAAAGCATAGAAAATATTCAGGGCATGCTCATAATTAGTAGACTAATTGTAATAGCACCAAATCTCCAGCTCTTATAAAAAGTTATAAGGTCCAGTGTAGGATAAACATGCCAGTGTATTTACTCCAGCTGAGGGTCCTGAAAGTGCTTCACCTTTCGTGATGGTGCCAGTGCACTGGACTGCACTCCAATGCTTCAAAGTAAACAGATTTCTAACAAGGTTTCGAAACATCTCAGGTTGTCAATCAACAAACGGAAACTTCTGCTACATGGTGACCCAAGCACACCTAGGTTTAAAGGACTCAGACACTTCCTGCAGTCTTTGTCTTTTCCCCTATTCCAATTCCAAAACTATTCCAAGCTATAGGTAATAAATTATGAAAATATGCACAAGCAGCTATGAATACATTTTGCCCTCTTGAGATGCACACACAGAAGTCAGCATGGAGCAGGGCACACCTATCTGCAAGAGAATTTGGCTCTTTACTGTTTGTCCCTGCTTAGTACTTTCTAAGAGCTGCAAGTCCACTAACTAACGCCCTGACAGCTGTGTCTCTGCCCCCTTTTCTCTCGTCTGCACTTTGGGGTCCATCAACACTAAGAAAATGACTAGCTGGTGACAATCATCACTGGCAACAGCTCTTCCGATCCCCACTCAGATGGTGTTGAAAACTGTTTCCCAGCTCTTGTAGAAGAGACAAATACATTTCTGGCCCATTACAGATTGAAGCAGTCATCCCTTCCAGTAATGGGCTTGAAAATTGATTGGTCCCAATTACATCAGGAGTAAACACATCGTTTTCAGCACCAGTTGGAAGTGGTCCAGGGGGACCTGCTGTTGACAACCACTGTCAGCAGAAAGTTAGTCAGTGAAAGGTGATTTTTCTAACGCAGATGCTGAACAGAGAGGCAGGAGGAGCTTGACTTTAACATGATCTGCATCAAAACAAACATTGACATGTTGGTATGTTATTGATGGTGTTTAAGTACATCAAGTTTAAGATATGCTTATTTGCTCTTATCAGAAAGAATGTAATTTTTCTGTGTGTGGATTGTGACTGCACAATATCCTGAACATGAAAAAAAGCTTACTCCTAAGACAATACAGACTTCTTCTTAAATATTCGAATTTAGATGGTCAGTGAAACATTATAAATTACCTCTACTGACATCATATGGACTGCAAAGAGAATACATATACATCAACAGTTTGCCCTACTGTCAACTAATACTTTAAAAGCAGCACTCTTTCGTACATAAGCATAAGAGAAAAGATAACAGGGCTCCAACCTCAGATCTACAAACTGCCTTTTAAATGTCCACAGATGAGTCTGTGGCAGTTTTCTTATTTATAAAATCAGAACCCACTTATTTCTTACATTGTAACGCTGTGAGGAGAATCAATAATCTCAACCAAGCAGAATGTATAAATTGCTGTACAAATACTTAACATTGCTTTGCTATTCATAATGTTCAGTGATGTAACGAGTCATGGAACAGACACAACTGTGATCCACAGCTTTGAGTACCTTCATCAAATGCTATGTACAGCTTCTACCCTGGAAGAATGCGGCAAGTGTTTTCTTTGCTTTAGAAACTTGTCAGCTCACTGTTCAGTTACTTTCTTCCATTCATTTGACCCTCAGCTACACATAAGGTGAACCACTATTTTGTGACCTGACAGTTTTCTAACGGCCACCACCTAATTTTGGTCCCAAGTTTGGAAGCTTCCAAATGAGCTAAAGGACATCAGCTAAGCACAGGCATAAAGTAGGCTGATGATCCCCACTTCACTTTTCTCCAAATGCCTTTGCATGACAAACTTGCATCATCAACACACACTTCACAAAACACAAACACAATTTATAGTGAAAAGTACTCTGGTTTGTATAAACGTACATTCATTCAAGCATTATGTAGTATTTAAATTATTTTTCAAGTAAATTCCCTGTCATTAAAAAAGTGACTTTTGATCTTCTGAGAGTAATTTTCTTCAGTCTACATATGAAGAAGAGAAAAACAGGTTTGTTATACATGATCACATTGTTCAGGAGATTTTACAGTGTTTCCCTATTATGCAGCTTCAGCCCACGCTCATATAGCGTGTTAATGATATTCAAAGTGGTGTGAAGGCCTACAGCACATGACAGTTTCAAAATGTCAGCACAAATGTATTGTAAGTTGAATACAGTCTTAATTTTTAAAGGAAATTGCACATTTCACAGAGTTGAGTATAAATGTCAGCCTTATTTTAAGGCTGAGTAAATAGTCTTAAACACATCCTAATCCTATTAGATGCAAACTCTGTATGTAAAGGTTGAATAGAGTTGGAAGAGCATTGTAGGTAAACACGCACTCTGCTCCCATAGGTATATTGTACTGAATGGTGGATAAAAGAGCTTTGTCCTTCTATTCCCCCAGTAGTTTCCCTCCTTTTTTCCCTGCACTTTCAAAGCCGTGATTCTACAAATAGCCTGAAATAGTTCGGGAAGACAAATGCTTCACGTTTGGAATGCTCAGTATTCCACAGTCTGACTCAAAGATGAAAACTCATGCGGGACTTAATTAAACCTGGACTTACAAAACGAGAAATCCACAGCTATTCACCATGGCGCCCAAACAATTACCCGCAGGAGCTGTGTAACTCTGCTGAACAATAACTGGACTTACATAACTTGGTCCTTCATGTGTCATAAAGATAACATGCTCCCCATGAGCAACCTGAAAGAATCTGATCTTAAATAGATGAAACTAACTGGTTAGATTTTTATGTTGGATACGGAGGGTTTGTCTGATATTTCTGAAGTTTGCTCAGGCTGAAAATAATTTCCTTCATATTTTTTCATTATTTTTAACATGCTGTTAAAAGTTATCATTTATCAAAACATTCCTCCCTCCCGTGTTTACCTTCATTTCCCTTTTTTTTGCTTGTTTTACGGGTGAAAGATGAAACAACTGCATTTCATTTGTTCTCACATCTGTATCCTGCTCTCCTTAATCCTGTTAGCAGGTGATGTAGAGCTGTAGAAGGGGAATGGGTTTTGCGCTAGCATACGAATCCTCAGGCCATGATGAATTTGATTCAAAAGCTCATCTCATATTCCTCCTGGTCCCACTACCTTCTCTGAGAGGGATTCCCATCTCTCTTCCCAACATTATTTCCTTCCCTAGTAGTTCGCCATCATTCCCACTGCTAGGTAAAAAAACCTCTTGCTTATAGGGAGAGAAGTTCATGTTCCCAGCTCCTACCCTCCATCAGTCTGACATCCTGATGCTTCCAACAGCAGAGATGGACTGAGTTTGACAAGAAGCTGGAATTCTGTAATCAAGGCAGGTTGCAAATTACTGCTGGGAATTCCAGCGCAGGTATCTCCCAGCAGAAGAAAAAGTTATTCTTCAAACATAATGCTTCCCTGAAGTTTTCCAGCAGCCTTTTAATCAGCGGCCAGCTGTCAAGATTCTGCACACACAAGCATATATCTAACATTGACATTTAGCTTTCAGCCTACATAACCTAAAAGTGTTTGTTACACTGTCAGTAGTGAAGACAGGGCAAATTTAAGTTAATTCAAAATGAACACCCCAGCTTCATTTTCTGTATTTTTAGTAGCAAACAAATATCGCATTTATCTGAGAAACGAGCATTACAAAATCATAGACCTACCTGACTTGACTTGCTTACCTAAGAAGAGTGGAAATGGATCATAACTTTAAAGGTATTTACATGTCAGGTGCCCTTACTGGTTTTGTGTACCCTTTAAAATGACCTCACTATTTTAGCCAATCTTCTCCTAAAATTTACTTTTCTCGTAAGTAAGCTTTTACAAAACCTAAGACATTTCAAAGTTGTATTTGTATAATTCAAGACACTAATGCTGGTAGCATTTCCTCCCCTAGCAATGGTGCACTGAGCTAGTATAAGCTAGCTCAACCACGAAATCAAACCCGACTTGAAACTAATAAAAAAATGTAAATACTATTATTAGGCTTTTGTACTGTGAAAACGTGAAGAACTTCAAGAAGGTAACAAGCAGCTGTAAAAAAATAAAAACAAAAAACAACAACAGCAACCACAACCAACTTCAAAAATATTTCTAATACTCTAATTTCTTTGCAAATTATTTAACTAGAAGTACAAGAGCTAATACTTTGGTCAACGGCATAAACTAGTGCCAGGCACCAAATTGAACTCTATTGCTCAGATTCTGTAAAACAAATCATAAATTGTTCTTTGGAACTCATTTGATACATACTTACGAGATGGGAACAAAGTTATTTATACACACAAAAGCATGCAAGAGCAGGGCAAAAACAGCCCCCTTCTCTCCTCTAAACAGAACCCTTGAAGAAGTACCCAAATGTTGACAGTGTAAGACACTGAAACCATGTTGGAGGCCATGTTAACAAAGAGCTTTATACACTTTTAAAGTACAAGTAGGTACACATGAATTCAGAGACCCTGTCTTTTAATTTTATTTCAAACTGATAGCACTTCATAAGAATTACTACTAATAAACAATAACAACCACTTTCCAAAGCAGTTTAGAATAAAACTCATATACCATTACCCATAGTATATTTTAAACACACATCATGTCCTAAATTACTTCAGAGCAGATAATGTAAAAAAATACGAACTAATGAAATATGAAAATATTCCATGCCCAATTCATTTCAGTTAGCTATAATAGATGTATCTAACCAAAACAAGTGAACTAATTTCAGATGGGGGAGTACTTACATCACTCTGGTATTTATTGACTTCCATGGCATGCTTAATATCTGGAGGGTCCTTCATATGTGCATAATCTGATGTTCCTTTCTCAGCATCATGCTTTTGTTTATAGAGAACCTGTAAACAGCAGTATATTTCTGTGACTTTATCAGGTATAATAATACAAGCTGGGTTAAAGTGAGCATCTTAGTGTGTCTGTATTCAAGAAGAAATGTAATAAATAAATAATTAAGCTGCTTAATGGAACCAGAACCCTGAAATGAGAGCAGCCTCTATCCAAAACAGACATATGAGGCACAGTCAGCAGAGAGATTTCTCTGAGTCTGTTACTGCAGCAAGAGGAAGAAAAAGAAATATATAGAAACTGAAAATTAACCTTAACAAGGTGAGAACACAGCTCAGGGAAAAGCATGAGGGAAAGCTTCTTTTGCTCAAAACACACTTGAATCTATCAGCTAAGTAAATATTTCCTTAGGTTTCATGGGTTTTTTCCTGTCTTCAGAAAAAAAGAAAATATTTTGTGCATTCCTCATAATTCCTCCAAATAAACAGGTGTACATGAAATACTCATGGTCCAAACATTTATTTCTTCCAATGTTAGAAAATTACTAGCCCGATCCATATTTTTTACTAGCCCCGAGGTTCACAAATAAAAATATTTACTTTCAGTTGTCATCATGGTAAAGGAAAATGGAATTGGATTGTGAATTTATAAACAAAATTATTTTTATAATAGAAACTGAGCTCAATGTTCGGCATTCATCCAGCTTTCACTGTATTGTGTTATACTCACATATACACACACTTACATACTAAAACTGCCTGAAAAGCTGATCTTGCACTTATCCTTGTCAGAAGCTTTTAGACTTACATTAAAAAATTCACCAGGTTTTGATGCCTGAAGAAGCAGCAAGCATCAAGAAAAGTCATTTTCTAATAGCTTTCACAAGTAAGCATTAAAATAATCCCCAAGAAAACAGCAAATACTAAATAAGATTGAAAGCTGGTCAGGAGGAGAAGGATTTGAAACTAAAACCCTCGATAGCAATAAAAGAATACTGTGGAAGTTTTGAGATGGGAACTATTGACTATGGTGATTCAAACTCTTTTAGGACAGGATACTAGAACTGTGAGAAAATGTTGTCTCTCTGTTTAAGGCAGCAAGATTGCATCTCAGTCACAGATCAGGGTGCCCAAGGCAATATATTAGTATCTGCCCTGACTATCTCAGATTACAAAATGATATATAGGCTGAGAGATTACAACAAAAGGCGGGGAGGAAGGGGTGTTGTGCTGCTACTATATGAATTAAATAAAGTATCAAATTAGGAAATTTAAAATGTGCCATCGCCTTAAACAGCGTAAATTGAACATGATCAAGCCTCTGGGGAAAAGACACAACTTGAAACAAAAAAATATCTATAAGATCCCTATACTGATTACATCTTGCAACTGGCAAAGCAAATAATCTCTAACCAGACCGAAGCATCACTAACAAATGATCCCCTGCAAAAGTGCAATTGCTGTAGAAACACATGCCACAAAAACTCTTTTGCTACTTCTCCTGCTTCACATTGTCAGTTTTAAGATGTTCCCTGCTTCATACCACTCTAAGAAGCAGTCCTGTAGAGTTACTTCCAAAATCTATTAATTTACAGGTATTTTATTATTTTGCCACTTTGCTGTTTCAATATGTATGTTTTTCTCTTGGCAAATGGGCTATGTAACCCAGACATCAAAAACCAAAAGTACATCAACTCCCAACATGAGAAAACTAACAGAAATTACAATTGAGTGTCCACTATCTTGGGAAAAGATGACTGCTTCTTTAGATTAATGCAGGAATATTTGACTTGCTATTTGACAGCTGTGTTCTTCCCATCTTTTCACATTATTCTTATTAACTGACTTCAGTAACCTTCAAGCGATCACAAGCTAGGAGGAGTTCAATAGCTGTCTAGTTTAGTTTTGGACAGTTTAGTGGAGAACTATTTCCAGATCTGTAAAAGAGTTCCAAGGAAGCATGAAAATAATTATTATTTCACCAATGTTCTTAGAACCATTATTTTACATGCTAGCATGTGGACATTTATCTCTCATGTCACGTTAATTTTCAAGTTTTAGCTAAACCAAATTTTCTCTATCAAATCTACGTATTAAAACTACTCTACAGAGAGATCAAGTATTACAGGTCACTGATGCAACCTCTACTTTGTAGTGGCACCATTTGTTAACTCCATAAACACAAGGCAATTATTTAAGTAGGTATGGCTTCAAATTGAACTAATTTGTAAGTACTCATTTTTTATTTTTCTTATGTTTCGTGTCCACCACTGTGTCAATAGAAAGCTGCATTAAGGAAGTCTTTGTGCTCTTTTAACTTAACTCTGACTGACCTTCTGTTTTGGAATACCCTAAACACTATTAAATTATTATTTTGTATTTCCCTTTATAGTCAGTAAACTGAGCTCTGAACTCAAAATCCACAGTGTAGGATTTTGTAGGAGGAAATGTTCAAGAACACAGAAAATGCCATTCTAATCTCCAGATAGAGAATTAGATTATCTGATGTATTATTGTAAAACAAAACTAGAGAACTCAAGGAGACTAATACCTGCTACCATAAAAAAGAAGAAATCTCAAACATGAGATTTGGTACCATAAGAAACCACAAAGAATTCAATAAAACAGTCTGATAATGTGTAATATGATTGTAAATGATGCAGTAAACCATAAAAATAACTTTATCATAGAAAAGAAACAAAAAGGTGAAAGTAAAAGGAGGATTCTGCCCACAAGTAAGAAAAACTCTGAAACTTTCTCTGGAAGTTGAAAATATTGCTTAAGATTCACTTGTCTCATCATCTTTAAAAATAAACAGAAAATATTGTTGAGCATTGACATATAGTTACTATTTGAAATATTGCCCTGTGCAAAGGAGAAAACTAAGCTGCCTTCAGTTTGCTTTAGATTATTCCTTTCAGATAGGAAGAAAAACAGTGTAATCTCTTCTTACGGCAGAAATAAAGTGATGAAGAAAGTGATGAAACATACTTTTTTTTCAACACTCTTTCCCCCTCAAGCAATTTTAAATACCTTTATCATTGTTTGTGACACCTTATTAAAAAAACAACGTTCTGCGTAAGGAAGAACTCAGTATCCTGGTTTTCAGACAAGAAAAAGGCTTGGCACAAGCCAGCAATGATCAGAAATCTTCCTTCAGAAATATTTTCCAAAGGAAAATTGCATTTTTTCCAGAAAATGTCCTTTTCCTTTTAGGAGAATCCAAGTGTTGTCTCTCCACCTATGCTGCTTTCATCAACCTTATTTTCTCATTGCAGAGAACAGGGAAACGGGGGGGAGCTTTGTAGGCTGGCAAGGAGGGTGAAGTTACATGGTGGGACGGGGACTTCTCCTGCTCTCTCTAGCTTAATCTGGGGACAGCTATGGCAAAAGAGAGTGAGAGAGGAAAGTCTGGTTTCCTACCCTCAAGAAAGCTGTTTAGAGGGTGACAGTCAAATTTTCTCTGTAGAGGAAAAAAATTGAAATTTATAAAAGCCAACCAAGTATGAGGGGCTATGAAACCTCTCTTTCATTCTCCTGAAACAACTTTTCCATAAACAGTGTCATGATTTTTTGTCAAAATTTCAGATGAATTTCCTTCTCTACTGGTGTTTATTTCCATCTTGGTGTCAGTTCTGTATAAAAGACAAAAGAGCAAATGTGGGCTTTATGCAAAAGCCAGCAGAGGCGGTCTTGGTTTCGTCTTTCCTGTGTATCTTGAAGAGGCAATTGAGCATGGATCAATACAGCCAATATGAGGAAAAAGCTCCACAGGAGGAGAACCACAAAGGCCAAGGCATTGTACTCTCCACTGTGGCAAGAACCCGTCAGTGCTGACATTTTATGGCTGGAACTCTGCAGAACAAAGCCCTGGCTCTGTAGAAGTCAATGACTATTGCCATATCAGTTAGAGCATGCAAAAGTGATAGATGGGGCTACGGCAGCCTCCTTGCTCCGAAGAGGACAGTAAAGGACAGCTGTATGCAGGGAATAATTTCTTGTGAGAAAAAGGAAATTTCCCCCAGCTGCCTCCATGATTCTAACTCATGAGTGTAATCTGAACCAGCGTATAACAAATTGGACTAGATGTAGTAGGCTGAAAACAGAGCTGCTGGGCAGCAGCACGGCCGCAGCACCTTTTCAGGATCAAACATCAAATCATAGGAGAAAGCACTTGCCAAGGACACACCTGTGTAAGGAGACCAGCCTCAGCAGAGACACACCAGCCTCGGCAGTCCTGTGCCAGCAGACAGCAGCGGGGAGAGACAGCGGCTCTTTTCCTTCCACACCATGATCCCCTAGTCCCGACACACCTGCTTGGCAGATGCGGCTATGGATCCTGCCACGAACATGGCATAACAGAGTGAGAAAGCACCTGCTTGATCAGGCTACAAAAGCGTTCAGCCCCAGCCTTGCATCCACGAAACATAAAAAGGGAGTCAAAGGTATAAATTTGTTGTAATATGGATAGGGAGGAGGACATGTGCTCATATTTTCCACCTCTCAGGAAATCAGCACCTATTTAAAATCAGCTTACTATAACTGAGAAACAGACTGTAGTTCTGTGCTTGCAACAGCCTTTTTGCAGGAGAGTTGGCACAACGGCCAGCCAGCGCTCTTCTCTCTCCTTCCTGTGGCATACCCATGGTCTCCTCTTGCTGAAGCGATGACGTGTAAATTCACAATCCCAGCTAGAAAGATGCAGCAGAAATCCTTTCTGCCATACCCTGACCCAGCTGAAATCTGAAATGCTTGTATTAGCTATTACTTAGGTACCACAGCGATAAGCACAATTTGGATTACATTTGAACACTGTAGAGAAGATTTTCCACTAGAAAATCCCCTAGAATCTCCCTCAAAGTAGCATTAAATTCAGGTCCACTGCAACAGTACCCACAAGTTGGAAAAATGTGTCAGCATATCTTTAAGCTTTATGGTAGATTACGATTTATAACACATCTATTCCTAAGGAGATGGTATGAATTTTACAGGAAAAGCTTCTGCTTAAATATAACTCATTCTATATGCATATTTGTTTCTCTATGACTGTTGGATAATTGAAGAAAATTTTCAAAAAATATCAAACGAAAATGTCAGTCTTTTCCTTAAAAGGGTTTTTTTGATGAATCAAATGGTTTCATTTTTAGTCTCAGTTATTTATCTTTTCTGCCATATCACCAATGTTAACTAACCTCATTTGCGTAAACTAATGTAGAATGTACTCATTTGGAACAAATCCAGGAGTAAATCTGTGGCAAACTAGTTAACTAACGTTTTATAAATCAAGTTAACAGTTTAAAAATGTTATACAAGTTTAATTCCCAGTTTATTTCTACTGTAATTCTTCTAATCATTCACTTTAAAATAAAACGTCACATTAATGTCATTTCAGCTACCGTGCTACTTTAACTTGAGTGTATATATGTTCCATTTCAAACTATGAAATCTAAAATATATTTCATGTTATTATATTTGCTTAATATAGCCTTGATTAACACATTGTTTTAAATGAAAACATTTCTCCACAAGCTGTTCTGAGATTTCTGTGCTTTCTTTTGCTATGACTATTTTCCTTTGGAAAAAAAAAAAAAAATATCTCTGCCTTAGAAGAATGCGTATCGAGATGCAACGAATAGTATGGATTTAGAAGCATGTTCACCTCACAGACCGGCTATATTAAATTATGTGTAGTTAACATTTTTAAGAGATGAGAAAGGCAAAACAAGAAAAATGGGCAATTTTTCGGTGGACAGAAAGCCATGAGCATCTGTCAGTTGTAATCCTCATAAGTAACAATGAAAATTATAACTTCATTCATATTACACATACTTTATACTCACAATTCCACTGAGGTCAACGGAAGTGAAGGGTCACCTGCCTACCTCGAGGGTACTACCTTTGTAAGCACCTAGAGGCAACTGAAGTGGAATTTACTATTTCACTGGTTGTTTGGATGTTTTACACTATGTTCAATATACTTGACTTCATATTTTTTAATTCTATAAAATTTGTTATGAGTGGTAGAATGTAGACCATCAGAAATACGTTTACTGCAACCAGTAAGTGCCTTGCAAGTCATTGAAGTATTTATTTTTTTTCCCTTCAGCATCAAACATTTTATAAAGCTAACCCAACACCCAAATCGAAATGGTTGTTATATAAGATTTGTCTATTCTCTAAACTCAGTGCAATGTCACTGAATTCAATAATTCCTTATTGCATTCATGGAATTCTAATGGATTTCATTGGATTAATGAATGCACTAGCAGTTGTTAAATTTGTGTCCTGGGTTCGGCCAGGACAGGGTTAATTTTCACCAGAATCCAGGAAGGGGCACAGCCGGGTGGGCTGACCCAACCCCAACCTGGCCAAACAAAGCCAGGTATTCCATACCATGTGCCATCATGACGGGTTCCAGTGGGGGGGGTGGCGCGGCGGGAACTCACTCACGGCTCCGGAAGGCTCAGCAGCGGTGCGGTCCGAGGGAGCGGTGCTGTTCTGCGGGTTTGTTCTGTGTAATCCCTTTATCTGTACCGTTGTTGTTACTGTTCCCTTTGTTTGCTGTTCTGTTAAACTGCCCTTATCCCGACCCACCAGTTTCTGGTTCTTTCTTTCCATTCTCCTCCATACCCCAGCAGGGGGAGGGGTGGCCGCGTGGCGCTTTTGTTGCCGGCTGCAGCCGAAACCAGAACATTAATTTGGCGCCCAATGTGGGGTGGGGATAACGGCAGGACTGTGGAGGGTGTTAAAACAGCTTTCTTAGATTTTGTTATAATTTGTTGTATGCATTTACTGTGTTAGTTAAATAGTCGCCGATAAAAATGTTTCTGTTTTTGATCAGATGGTTGTGGTTTTTGAATCCGTACTTGCTGTACTTGTTCCCTGTGGTGATGTTCATTACCTCAGGGAAAAGGATCAGGATTATGATTTTACTGTACTGTATGATGTCAACTTATGACATGATAGCATCACTGTGCATGAAATTAGGCTTGTATTTGCATGCAGCACTGCAGTCATTTCCATACCTTGGATCCTATGTCTTAGAATTTGTTAATAATCGAACCCAGCCTGTGGGGAAAACCGGAGGGGATGCCTTCCCCCACTCTTTCGCCCCCCCTCTCTCCTTGAGGCTGGTCCTAACAGCTTTTGAGAATTTCGAGTACCGGTGGGATGCTCAGGCCAGCACTCTCCTTTTGTTATGCCTCCTGAATGGGTTTCAGCTTTTGTTTAGGGCTAAACAAGTAGTTAAGAACATCATGGAGAGACCTGCCCCGGGGCTGGATAGCTGTGAGTGGCTGGGTGTGTGGGACAGCATGGACAGGTGTCTAGAGCAGAGGGCACCCCCAGTGTGTTTTAAACTCACCCCTGAACAAGTACAGAATCCGGACAAAGTAGTAAAATATCTGCAAAGAGTGTGCTGCCACCCTGGGCACTCCAGAGAGACACAGATCACCTCAACGTGCTGGGGTCTGGCCCACGCCTACCGAGCTGCCCTGTTCAACACTGTTCAGTGCCTTAAAGGGGAAGGGAGGGGAAGCGAAGCGGCAGGCACTGCAGCTGGCGCTGCCCCCCCAGCCGGCCCTGCAGCCGCTCCAGCCCAGCAGGCGGTCACAGCCCACCCATCCGGCACCACGGCTGCTGCAGCCACAGCTGCAGGGTCTGCCCCGGTTTGCCCGGCAGGCACTGCAGTGGCTCCAGCCCCAGCTCCAGCAGCAGGCATCGCAGCTGAGCCCAATGACCAACCTGTGCCGGTAGCGGTTGCCCCTGTAAAACTAAAGAAAGATGCAAAGAGAGCAGATCGCTCTGGGAGGGATGACGATGAGCCAGGGTCATCGCGGGAGACAGAGACAGAGATCATCACCCGGTCCCTGTCCCTGAGTGAGCTGCGAGACATGCAGAAAGATATCAGCTGCCACCCAGGCGAGCACATTGTCACCTGGCTGCTGCGGTGCTGGGATAACGGGACCAGTAGCTTGGAGTTAGAGGGCAAGGAAGCCAAGCAGCTGGGATCCCTGGCCAGGGATGGGGGCATTGACAAGGCCATTGGGAAGAAGGACCAAGTCCTCAGCCTCTGGAGGAGACTTCTGTCAGGC
>Ga0065711_1027596_pt1 | contig 47750 bp, 24 predicted proteins | sample Hoacrofraction12_FD_59098 | JGI IMG/M metagenome (GOLD analysis project Ga0065711, IMG submission 59098) | Hoatzin crop microbial communities from Cojedes, Venezuela - Epithelial fraction 12 v2 (version 2) | ecosystem: Host-associated > Birds > Digestive system > Esophagus > Crop | place... | reverse complement strand
CCCCTGCCGAAGCAGGGTCATCTACAGCAGGCTGCACAGGACCTTGTCCAGGCAGGTCTTGAATATCTCCAGAGAAGGAGACTCCACAACCTCCCTGGGCAGCCTGTTCCAGTGCTCCGTGACCCTCAGAGTGAAGAAGTTCTTCCTCATGTTCAGACGGAACTTCCTGTGCTTCAGTTTGTGCCCATTGCCCCTTGTCCTGTCACTGGGCATTACTGAAAGTTTGGAGGACAAAGGTCCTCCTGCTAGAGGAAGACTGAATCAGTGATTCAATAAGTTGGACATACACAGGCGCATGGCGCTGGGTCAGCTACATCTGATAGTGCTGAAGGAACTCGACAATGTCATTGTAAGACTGCTTTCTATCGATTTTGAAAAGTTGTGGTGATTGGCGAAGTCCCAGATGGTTGGAAGAAAGAAAATGTCATACGCCACTTCAAGCAAGGCAAGAAGGACAGTCTGGGGAATTACAGGCTGATCAGTCTAACCTCAGACCCTGGAACATTATCAAGAAAGCCTTCTTAAAGCTGGGCAGAAGATGGACAAGAAGGTGATTTGGAACAGCCAGCATGTATTTACCAACAGTAAATCATGACTGACTAACCTGATTGCCATCTTTGATGGAATGAGTTCCTTGGTGGGTGGAAAAAGAACACTGGATGTCATTTTGCTTGACTTCAGCAAGGCTTTCAGCGTAGTCTCCCACAGTATCCTTGCAGACCAATCAAGGAAACATGGACTTGATGGGTGGACTACAATGTGGGTGAATAACTGACTGGACTGTCAGGCTCGAAGGGTACTGGACAACAGTTTAAAGTCTCACTGGCAGGCAGCTGCAAGTGGCATTCTTCTGAGGTCAACACCAGGGCCTGTGCTGTTCAACGCTTTTGTCTATGTCTTGCATAAGGGGATGAAATGCACCCTCAGCAAGTTTGCAGATGACCCCAACTGGGACGAGTGACTGATATGTTGAAGAGCAGGCCTGCCATTCACAGAGACCTTCACTAGCTGGAAGAAGGTGCCAACGAGAACCTCACAAAGTACAATAAGGACAATCACAAGTCCTGCACCTCATTTGGACTAACCCTGTACAAGAGCACAGGTCAGGCACCTACTGGCTGGGGAGCAGCTCTGTAGAAAAGCATCTTTGGGTCCCAGTGAAGAACAAGTTGAACATGAGTAAGCAGTGCACCCTTGCGGTGTTCAAGACCAGCAGCATACTGGGTGGTATAAGCAACAGCGTTGCTATCCCCAAGAAATAATTATTCCTGCGTACTCAGCACTCTTCAAACCATATCCAGAGTGCTGCGCACAGTTTTGGGCTCCCCAGTACGACAGAGATGTTGACAAACTGGAGAGAGTTCAGAGGGGTTGGAGTCGTTAAGATGGTGAGGGAGCTGGAGTATATGATGTGTAAGGAGAGGCTGTGGGAGCAATGGCAGTCTTCCACCACCTAAAGGGGAATTATAGAGAAGACAGAGCCAGAGTTTCTCAGAGGTACACAGCAAAACAACAAGAGGGAAAGATCACAAGTTCAAACATGGGGAAGATGTAGATGCAGATTAGGAAGTAATTCTTCACTAGGACAGTGGTTAAGCACGGGCATAGGTTACCCAGAGATGCTGTGACCTTGCCACTGTTGGCTATTTTCAAACCTGAACAACCTGATTTAACTTCAAAGCTTTGAAGTTTGAACAGCTTTGTGTCTCCTTTCAGCAGACACTTTGGACCAGAGGCCTTTTCCAGCTCCTGATGTTTCTATGATACTACAACTGCCTTATAAATATATATAAAACCCACTTTGTTAAACCACAAAATCTAAACGAAGCCAAACCTACATAGCTTTGCATATCCAATGTAATGTTGACATGTAGACACATCGCATGAGGGGAATAAAAAAATGTATAATAGATATCACCACACACTGATAGAAACAATAGGGAAGCACTATTATGAAGACCAATGTACATGAAACAAACCAAGATGGGATTTAAGCATGCAGGATTACCAATATGTGTCACAGCTCCTATTTTATCATTCAGCTTTACTGGAGCAAATGATTTACAACAACACAGTGTGAATCAAAATATCCGGTCTGCAGAGGCAAAGCTCAGTCCAACATAAAAATATTTTTGCTATGTTTATTTTGTAATTATCCCACCGACACACACTGCCAAGAGCTGGAGAGCTTGTGTCACTGTATTCGTTCTGAAGCCCAGTTAAAATAGTGAGTCTGCAATACTTCATAAATGAACACGCAGAAGGTTAAGCACAACTGACTTTTCATCTCTATTTTATTTCACAGAAGCAACACATTTCAGGGGTTGAGAAGGAGAGAAAGTTCAGGGAAAACCTGCAGTTCTCAAATGACAGTGTTCATAATTTAACCAAAACAATACAGTACATAAGTAAATGCCGTGAAACTTGTGCATATTCAACTCTCTGAAGAGATCAGTCCTTTCTTAAATAATGGGAAGAGAATTAATGAGGCCTACCTTCAGTGAAACACTCCTCAAAACCTGACTTGCTTTATTATAGACGAAAAGTTTTCTGTACACTATCATCTCTGTTTTTCCTGACAGGAGGACACTCAGTTGTTCCAAAATTTGGTTACAAGCACCATAAATGTAAACAATTAAAAATTTCCTTTCTGGTTAAGTATCAGTAAGGGGAACAAAAATATTTGGAGACAGAACCAGTGGAGACAGAACAAATTCAGAGTCCATGGGAGCTAATTTGGCTTTCTTCCCATGAGGATTAATGTGGTTAAATCTGAAGCTGAGATGTTTGCAGAGCTGCTGGTTAAGAATGCACATGAGCCTCATGATTGATGCTTGAGCTGTCCTATGCTGGTCTGTAGACCACCAGTACCAGCGTGTCCTGCCATGTCAGGGGACAACCCCCCGATGCGCTGAACTCCTTCTCGGGAAGGCACTCCCCAGGCGGAAAGATGTTTCAAAGTCTCCTCTTCGTTAAAAGCCCCAATCAGCTTCTGTCTGGATGTTGGCCTGACTCCAGGATCAGACAGACACATCAGCTCAAACCGGTTTTTGATTTCATGTTCAGATCAAATGTTACCTATATTATTAAAATATTGTGAAAAGGCTTTTTTTTTTTTCCCCCATGTTCCAAACAATGAATACTAAAATTTTTAACAGATTAGAACAAATTTGTCATGTTGGTTGTCATATCTGGAAGTGGCTAGTGTTGATAAAATGGCTGTCCCATAAATATACAATGCTATTTCATGATTTATTTTTGTACTACCACAAATATGACAGAAAATGATGAATCATAAATTAAACCTGTGGAGCCTGACTGTCCTAGCCATTGCTGCTCATATAGGGAATTGCAAGCTGATGGAAAAAACTGACCTCATAGTGGTTTCCAAGTATTTTGACAGGGTACAAACAATAACATGGAGCACAACTTTGGATAAATTGGGTCTGCTGTGATCTAAAGGCCACAGAAGTCAGAGGAAAGACTACATGGACTCTGAAGGAGCACAGAGCAGGTAAACACACGCACACCATGACAAATCCTTCATTGGTGGTACTTCTGGTCCCAGACATTTCTTAAGAGAACGGTTTACCCAAAACTGCAGTAAGCCTAAACAGTTTGGAGGGCAGGAGGAGCACAATAATCTCCTGTGCTCTTAGGGCTTGAATAGATTTTCCTATTTATACATTGTGTTTAGCACAAAAGACAAGGTCTACCTCTGGTACATGCTACGATGGCATCTCACAAAGAGGAGACTTGGACTTCAGCCTCATGCCTCTTTCCCCATATGGAGAAAATAACAGCTAAAGTAAAAAGCCTTGAGAAGTAGCATCCTGACTCTTGACTATCCTTCTGGTCTCTTCTGAACTGGGGATGCAGGTTTAACGGAAACCCTGCTCCTCCCCTATAAACCTGTACTCAATTTTCCCTAGGCTTTCTTCCAGAATTGTTTGTACGAACTGTGCATTTACTTAAATGTGCCAGGAGAGCTGTTCCACTTTTTATAAATATTATTTAGAGTAGCTGTGTGCTTGTTGGTGGTTTTTTTTTTTCAAAGCAGCAACTCTTCTGAGCAAAACTACCAGCTAATATAGCCAACCTTTTTCTCCACAAAATGTGTTTCTATTGCATTCACCACAACACCGTCATGGTAGGTCTTCAGCATCTGTACCTGTATATAGGTTACATACAACATTATACATACACCTTTTTTTACACACATGGTAATTTTATTGCTGGATAGACCAGAGCTGCAATCAGCGCCACTTCTCTGCCAAAAATGTAACTTTTCAGAACATGCATGATGCAATATGATATATAACTTAAATCCTGGTGAAGGTACTTAGCTGTCATATTAACAGCTTTTTACTTACTTTTTTTTAATACCAAATGAATTGGAGAAAAACAGGTTATCAAGAATGCATATTTTAAAAACATCACTTGAAAAGCCAGCAAAATTTGACTTCTTCTCCCTCTGGAGAGAGATATTTGAGAAGAAATGTGTTCTACTCTGAAAAAAGTATGCTTGCAATGGAAATATGAAGAGTAAGTTTCTGCATCAATTATTTTTAACAGAAAAATAGCAACCCCTTAAAATATAGGGAGCTGCCATATATTTGGGACTAGTGGTGTAGCAATATATAAAAAGGCTGGGTTATCTTCCTTGTTTTGTATTCCAAAAAGGTAAGCTCTGCATTGCCTGAGTTAGAAGTAGCAAACACGGTTTGCTTGGGTTTACCACTGTCTCCATGAATGGGTCAGACCACAGCCCAGATGGCTCCCTTTCAGTTGGAAAGGATGGGCTTTTTGAGGGCATGGGTTGAAAATGTTCTGCAAGGTTTCCCTTTTGGCACTTTCTGTCTCCTGGACTGTCAAAGTAACAGATACAGCAGAGCTTCCTCATCCCTGAAGAGGGAGCAAAGCTTCTCCTCACCTCAGCACTGCCAGCTCTCAGAAGTTAGAAGGAACCGTGTGTGTCCTCACAGGAAACCTCTTGCCTGACTCTGCTGGAGATGTGTTACTGGGACCTGCGGTGCTTAGAACTGCCTTTGGAACCTGTGAAAGGGAAAGAAGACCTCTTTCTCCTCCCATCTTTCCTGAGTTAAGGGAATTTCTCAGAGAATTCAAAGCAGTTCTGTGTCACAAATGACTCTTCATTTTCTGTCAAAGAAACTGCATTATGTGCCTCTTCTGGCGTTTCCTTCACCACAAGTCCAAGGGTCAGTCATTGAAACCAGCCACCTTGCACTGCCATGGACAAGCTTCTGATCATCCCCTCCTGCACAAATGTACAGGGTGCAAGCTCAGACTGCTTTAGTATACACAGTTTGGGGACACCTATCTCTGAGGGATCCAAATGCTTTCTTCAAATATCTAGCATGCTCTGCTGCATCACCTTCTCCTCAGTGAGGAACCTTCTCCGAGCTCAAGGTGGGCCCACTGCTGTCATTCACAAGTAGAACATGTTTTCCCTGGAAGATGTAGCATAGAGAAACCTCAGATGTAAAATTCTTCTTCGTTAGCTGGTGAAGCTGGGCAAACACCACCACGATCACCCAGAGAACAAGGAGCTGCTCTCGAGGACTGTTTGGGCTGCTTGGAGAGAGATGCTGACGTGAATGAGCTGGAAGACCATTCAGAGAGAGAAGGCAGTGAACCGTCAACTGACTCAAAGGTATTGCACATGGCTGATACAGGCCTTCCACTGGTGGCTGTTTGTTTAGTCTTACCAACAGTTTGCTTCTGTGAGGGAAGAGAGGTTTCCAAGTCATTGCAAAACCCATTAAGGGCAGAGTATGCAGAGACCACAGACAGGTCTGAAAAGGACAGCTTCATCCCTGTGTCTACATCAGTCTCCTGGGCACCGTCCAAGTCGTCAATGTTAAGCCTGGGGCTGCATCTCCATGTTTTTAACCTGGTTGCAGGTGACCCAGTATTTAAAAACTGAGATGGTTCACTGAAATGAAAAGTCTCTGAGGCTGAGGAGGATTTCACTGTGGGCAAGCAGAACAGAGACTTGCTTCGTTGAAATGACCATGAAATGCTGGAAGCACTGCTAGATCTGCGTGTGAAGTCTCCTTGATCACTGTGTCTCAAGTCCTGCTGGGAGAAACCAAGATGATGGCCAAGGCCATTTGCGTGATGTACCTTGTTTTGACCCATTTCCTTTGGTTGTTCAGGGACAGATCGATGGCTCTGAGGAAGAAAGGCTGGCAGACTGGTGAAGCAGGGATCTGTTGACACAGATGCATACGGTTGCTTGCTCTGCTTTGCAGACTTCCTACACCAACTTCGTGCTTGCTGCAGCCAGGAGAGGGAGAAAAGAAGATCATATTAATACAGAATTGGCAGTCTTACAACCATAAGTCTCCATTGCCGAGTTGTTACTGCAAATAATTATGAAGCAGACTTCATTCAGTACGCTTGCAGCAAATGTTTCACTTCAATAACAAAGAGAAAGTACCCTGCCAAAATCCCAAATATTTACATAAGGAGCCTTGCAGACAACAAGAATAAATGGTAGAGGAGCCCTGCCTTGCGGGCTGAATTACACCAGCTTGAAATTCTCACTTACTATTGATTTATTCAGATTCATTCATATTCTGTCTTCCAACATTACTGCCTTAGTGGGCAGCTAAAGAACAAAAATGAAGAAATGGAAGATGTATGTTACCATCATTGTTGTTTCTCATTTCTTCCTTACTGTGGTGCAAATGTTTTTATTTTTTCCTCTGAAACATCAAAAGACCTTTCGCAAGCAACCTCATTCTCTGTTGTCTCAAAGGGAATTAACTACTTCTTTCAACTCTTTCACATTTTCTTTTTCACAACTGGTAAGTTGATCAGTGCACCACTTGCTCTAGTATCTAGCTCCTAATGACTTTAAGGACGGCTTTGGACACCTAATTTGCTTGTAGACACCTAGACTGAAGACCTAACCTGAAGGTTATGATCTAAATCTCGTCCTGAATCTCATCCCTAGGGCAGGATTCAGTTGTTTACCTGCCAGATACTCGAGCACGTGGAAAGGGACAGCAGCTGTGACAAATGGGGAGCCAATGTTCTTCCCGAGCAGCTGCTGGAGGCCGAGTGTCCTTCCTATGCGATTATACACTGATGTGTGGGTAACTGACCTGATCCCCTAGTGTCTGAGCAATCAGAATATTTTTCATCATCCCACTTTCTCAGCAAGACTTTTAGAAGTTCACATTTTTGAAAGTTTCATTTAAATTCTTCTTACTGTAATTTCTCACATAATACAAAATACTAGATTTCTGTCCCAAAAGGGACAGTAGGACAAAGTGCAAGATCATACCCTTGAGTATAAACATTAATCTCAGCTGTGGGACTTGTCAGTTGGAAACAACAGAGGAGAAAGTACTAGGTGTCTTGGTCACTATGTGCTATTAAAGTGACACAGCTGAGACAAACATGATTCTGGGCAGTCAGATTCAGGTGAGTTAAAAAAGTATTAATGTGCTGTGCACAATACTGCTATGGCCTCGTCCATTCTGCACAGGACTCAAATCATACCTATGTGAAAAAGAATAAATACAAACTGAAAAAGATGCAGCCACAAGAAAAAAGGAGAAAATATTAACTATCCATCAAAAAAACTGAACCACAAACTACTAAAAGGTTTCTAATCGCAACAGAACTAGAATAGTCTTCTGGGGTGAGTAATGCATAAAGATGGAGCTTGATCATTTTACCAAAGAGACTATACGACATGACAGAAAGGGATGAGACCTGGCAAGCAAGGAGGTCCTTTGTATCTGCTGTCTCTAAAAGAACTCCATACATTGCTGCTTCTAACATCTTGCTTTTGCACATCACATTGTCTTAGTGACCCAGATCTGTCATAACCATCTTCTGCTTTTTTGTTGCAGTGATTTTATAGGCAAAAAATGATCTTCACATCTGCAAAAAATGTTTTGCTCATTCGTGATCATATAGCTAGAGGCAATTTATAGGACAGCCAAACCACAGGAGTACACTTAGGCGTTGTAGATTAATATCTATATATACACCAATGTATATGTAATGAGTTATGTTAATTCATAACCTATTTCTGTATAATATAATAAGCTGTTTTCCTTAATGTCTAAAAGAATTAAATGAATTAATGGGTACATTAACAACAGTAGTGTAATATTTTCATTAACTGATAAGAAATTGAGTACAAAAGAGTCAAATAAAGTAAGTCAAACTGCCAACAAAACATTAACCAGAAAACACTTTAGACCTCTACAGGCAACATTATTTTATTTATGCAATAGATGAGCTAATTTGTTTAAAAAATTACTCGGCAAGGTAAAAAGCGTGTGTCCATGAAGACAATACCAGCTGTTTCCTAACTGAAGACGTTTTTGGATAACCCAGCAATAACAATGTGACATGCTAAAAGTATACAATCAAATCACCACACTCTTTTGATGAGTTTTTTCAAAAAAACACTAATTATATTGCTGTTTGCACTAACCAAAGGTACTATTTTTTTTCTGCTCTTTGATATCAGATACACTACATGGACTCAACCACCACACTTGCTGAATCAACAGAAACACCTCCAGAACACTTCTCCCACCTCTCAGAGAGAAGAAGATGGTGGATTGCCTGACCATGGCTAGTTTTTTTGCTGTATTCTTGTGTTTTCATAGACTTAGTTGATAATTTGGCAGATCAAGCACCCAAAGAAACTAAAGAAACCAAAGATCGAAGCAAGTGCAGTCTTCTTGTCTGTGAAAAGGTAAGGAGGCCCTTGGGACCACAAGTGCTGGTAATAACCCAGACAAAACTGTACCTGAAAATACCAGGGACAGATCCGACACTTGCACTGGGGAGAGCTGTGTGGGCAGTAAAAAAGCCTTGCGCAGACCATACCATCTGTCTACATATATAAAGCAGAGCCCACAGACATCACAGGTAGGATTTAGTTGTCTAGTTAATGCAGCCAAAGGAGTCTGGAGAGCAATTCAGTTTTCCCTAAAGGAAATTCCTGAATCTGGTTAGCTGAATTGCTCTCTAGATCTTTGAGCTGTACTGAGCACATATCCATCGACTACAGTAGGAACACAGACTGTAGCTCACACAAAAATACCTGCAGTTAGGCACCAGTTTTAGGTGTCTACATTCTGGAGCTGAACCAAATCCTGCAGAGATAACTCCCATGTGTTCATTTTGCTTTGTTGTACAGACGAGATATATTGCACACTAGTAAAAGTCTCATGCATTTAGATGATGGTAATAACTTGTTATTCTTATTTATTGACATAACTTTTGACGTGTTCCACAGAAAAAGTAATTTAATTTGGTCTCTCAGGTCACTACTGGTAAGAGACGCTGGGTCTGATTCAGCTGTGTAATTGTAGTTACCCACTGTATCCTGCCTGGCCTGCAAGCACACGCATGGGGCACATTGGACACAATCAGGGATTCCAGTGCCTGGGAATGTTCCTGGGCATGTTTAATTTATTAATACAAGTAAAGTCTTAAGAATTTTAGGAATAAAACACAGACATAAGAATAGCTTTTTCACACTCTTTCTAATATTTACAAACCTTCCAGTTTAAATCAGCTGATGTTAGTTTTGGAAGTTAGATGTGCAACGCAATGACTACAAGTGCAACCAAACTACCAGCACTGAAATGGATGCTCACCCAAGGCATCACCTACGAGGGTGCGGTGCGGAGGGCAATGTCAAGATAAATGGATGAGGTGAGATGAAACACCCCTGCTAGAAACCCCAAGGGGTCTCATGTAGGAACTTTCTAACCAAAATGCAGATTAAAATTAGAGACTCAAAGGCAAGGGGAAATGCACTTCTAAGTGGGATCATTTGGAAAGGGCAACCTACCCCACTCAGCCAAACAGCTTTAAGTACCTGGCCTAACTGGAACATACTTACACTAACAAGAAAAATCTACTTTAGGTAAGATCTTAGTTTTAAGATTTTGTAATTCTTAACATTTTTCCTAGCTCTTTTAACATTTCCGTGGACAGATGACAGCATTTCATTTTATACAGGGTATTTGCTGTTATTCCTGCTACTGGGTCACAGCTCCTGGTCATGCCCAGTTGGGGTGTTAGGAGGCAATGGTGGATCAGCGAGGAGAAGGGGACAAGTACAGCCTGCCCTTAGGACGTCTGCTTGCAGGGCAGGCCAAGAGACATCACTAAAGCACCTTATTTCTGAACAGCTCTGTTTGTAGGAAGAATTGTTTACCTTGATCCTTTTTTGTTTAGATGTGTTATGATTTAGAATACCAATTTTCTAATGCTGCTCTTCATGATATGGGCAAAAAGGGAAATAATAGGGGGAGATTTTTTTAATACTTTCATCTTAAAGCAACATAACTGAAAACCTTCCTGACTGTGAGAATAGCAGACTGTGCAACTGTGCTACAGGTAGTGTGTCAGAAGCTCCATCTCATGAAATACTAGTGAATAAAGATTACAGGCTAATCCTGTATTGTAGAGAACTGGATTATGTGGACTAATAAGACTTTTCTATACCTACATTCTGTAGCTTGTCAGAGATCACAGAGAGGATTCGATGATTTAACCAGGATTAAAACTCGGGCAAAACTAGCTCCTAGTCCTGCGCCAAGGCCGCTGACCGTGCACCCTTGTACCACCCTGGCATGGCACAGGGAGAGCTGCATGCAGCCTGTGTGTTCATGTGATCGCTCCTCTTTGTTTTAACCTTACGGTGCCTGACAGTCCCACAAAGTTCAGACTGGATTTCCACGTGTGACTACTCTCGGGAAAATAAATAGAATCAGAGAATCATTAAGGTTGGAAGAGACCTCTAAGATCCTGAAGTCCAATCATCCACCTAACAACACCATGTCTGCTAAACCATGTCCTGAAGTGCCACATCTACACCTTTTTTAAACACCTCCAGGGACGGTGAATCCACCACTTACTTCCCTGGGCAGCCTATTCCAATGCCTGACCGCTCTTTAAGTAAAAAATTTCTCCTAATATCCCACCCAAACCTTCCCTGGCGCAACTTGAGGCCATTGCTTCTCATCCTATCTCTAGTTACTGGGGAGAAGAGACCAACACCTGCCTCACTATAACCTCCTTTAAGAAACTATGACAAGCAAGCGGGAGATGCTGATCTTCCACTGCCCTTTCGGCCAGGGCACGCTGAAAACAGCAAGACCTATTTTTGTGCCTTGAGTACAGCGTGATGCACATGCAGCTGCTCTTTTCAGCAGAACAGCCTTCTCCCTCCTCCCCAGTTCTTCCCTTGGCTTTGGAAGCCATTGCATCTGCTTTAATTTTTCTGAATTCTTTTCTCTTTTAATTCATTATCTTCAGCCTTCTCACAGCTTGCTTTCTGCACTGCCTGTTAGCTGGCTGCAGCCTGGCAGAGCCCTGCCTGGTACAGCCATGCTGCCTGCGGCAGGCACAAGCGCGGCTGAGATGCTGGAGAGGGGGTCAGCCATCCGAGAGGACAAAGACTCGATCCAAACCAAAACATTGATTTTGACTGAAATTCCAAATACAGGGAGAGAGATCTGTCAGACCTCGCCATAAAGGCACACAACAAACCCGGCCATTGACTAAACTGACTGAGATTAGCTCTCTAACAGAACAGATTTTTTCATCTGGTGCTAATCTGCTACTCATTCATAATCTCTGCACAAATCTTTGTGAAGCCTAGAGGGATTTAGAGTCTTTGTGTATTACAATGGGCTGCAGAAGAATTTCATGATGAATATCCGGGAATGCCATAAACAACTTGGGATGAACATTGCAGAAACGCACTTTAGATTTCACTTGGGCTGCCTATACCCGACAGAAAAAATCCACGAGTGCTCCTGCAGTCTATTTTAAGTTGTCTGCTTTTTCAGAAAGCAGATAGTGATCTCATTACGCATTAGCTGTATTAGGCACTGGCAGCAAGGCTCCACTGAGGTCAGAACCCAGCCAAACAGCCAGCACGGCAATGACATCACCATCTTGAGCCCACATTTTGCCTGCCTTGCTCAATGGGAGCACGGCAGTGTTTGTTTAATTGTATTAAAACCAGTGGGATTGATCCAGGAAAAAAAAATCAACACAAGGAAAAGTGGCAGAGGTTAGTCCTCACTATCACCATAGCAAGTCTTACTTGAAAGGCAAAATGTATTCAGAAGGGCAGCATACCAAAAGGCAAAATGCACAAATTTGATTGAAAATCGAAAGTATTTGAAAAGTGGCAGATACTGTGTTTACAAAACTAGAACAGGGGGTGTCTTGTAACGCTAAATATATTCACTCTCAAGAGTTTTCACTGGGTGTATAGAGTCATCAGAGATCTTACGGTGCCATGCAACATGACTGCACTAACTGAAAAGACAGAGAGAAAGTACCTTAGGATAAAGAAAAACAACTAAGAAATCTCCGCCTAGTCAAATTAGTGACTGATTCGCTGTGTGCCCCCCAAAACCAATGATTAGCACTAAGAAGAACCGAACACCTACAGCACTAAAAGGAAAGGAAAAATAGAGTAGAAGATTTTTCAAAACAAGAAGCTCGTATTAGACTTCCAGATTAATTAAATCAGCTTACGGCATCTCCCTTGACTGAGTCATTTTTCACTCCAAAGGTCTATCCTTTTCACCAGTTTCAACAGAAACTAAAAGTAATTTTTGTAAGATGCCTTGTATGCATCCTTGCTTTTACTTGATGCTTTTCTGCTTTTCTCCCTCTTTGTGTTCAGATGTGCTCTATCTGCATTATTAATTCAAGCAAGCTTGAAGTTCTTTTCTCACCTCCATTTTCCTTCTTGCAGATCAAACTGTTCTCTGCAAAAGTGCCCTCTCTTTGCCTGTTTTTGCCTTTCCTTTTTACCTTCTCTTCCTGGTTTACTTCCTCATTTTTCTCTCTTCTACTTGTACTTAACTGTAGCAACTCAAGACTGCAGTAGTGGGACTGCACATTCTTTCCTTTATTTCCCAGAGTCCGTAGTTGGTAATGCTTCGAGTAACAGGGACAAGATGATTTAACTGTATTTAAGACTACAGGGGTACATATCATCCAGTCTGACCTTGTGTTCATCATTTTACAAATCATTAAGCCATTTCTTTTCTGAGCCTGTGGACACTTCAGGCAGACAAAAGCACTTCAGTTTTCAGGAGACTAAACTGCCGTATGATTCAGGCAGGGGCATAAGACAGAGGTGCCACAAAAGCCCAAGGTCCCTAAAATGGTAGCAGATTGACTAATGCTCCTAGACTATTTACATTTTTTATCGAGATCATACAAATGTTGGATGACCACCAAGGCACCCAAACTGGAAATTAAGGGAAGGAGAGGGAACACTGCTTTGTGTTGGAGAGAGGAAATACAGAGTCAGGTGAGGTCTGGAATTACAGAATGGTTTGGGTTAGAAGGGACCTTAAAGATCATCTACTTCCAACCCCCCTGCCATGGACAGGGTCACCTTCCACTGGATCAGGTTGCTCAAAGCCCCATCCAACCTGGCCTTGAGGGGTTTGGTGGATTTTGAAGTAAATGCAACTGTGACCACACTCATTGTGTCCTAAACTTCTCAACAGAAACAGAAGTGGACACTGAGCCTCCAAGATTTGTCTTTCCTTGGCCAAGATAAGCTTGAAAGCAAACCATTCCTCATGCTGCAGAGGAGAGTAAAGTGTCTCTTTCAGTCTCAGTTGAGGCTGGGAGGGCAAAAGGAAAAGCTTTGTCCTAACCCCAGATCTTGTAATTATTTTGACCTCAGCAGCTCAGCAATACCCACCCTTGCTGCCCATATATCTAAGACAGCGTATTTTCTGCATTGTCTGAGTCCTCTTGTCCCAGCTCCTTGCCTCAGTTACGGCCAGTCTCCAGCATTCTGTAAGCAGACACCGTCTCTGCTCCCTAAAACGTATCAGGTCAGCTGTGTGTCATGGAAGAATCTCTCTCCCTGATTTCTGCATTCAGCTGTCTTGTGAGGTTTGACTACAACCATACTTTTCATGCAGATACGTATATGTTTTAAATAACCTGAGGGAAATACAGACACTTTTGTTCTCGTGGCTCCAGATAAAAGGGGATGAAGAGATGAGTTCATGAGACACCTGTATATAATACACTGAATAAACAAAGATGCTTTCAGCTATAAGCTTTTGATTCTTTTTTCTGCATAACGTATTTGCCAATGTCTGTGTAGGCATGTAACCTTCATGCTGCTTCCCATCTTCAGGCATTCTGCACTGCAAATGCCTAGCACAGAACACCTTTATGCATGCAGCTGGCAGACATCTGCACCCCCAGATGGACTTCTGGCAACTCCAAGGGTGCATTCAACAATAACGTAGTGATCTTGTACATAGATGACTTCAGCTGACCTCATGAAACGATGAGGGGATGAGTACTGCCTGACCATAGATCTAGACTACTCATTTTGTACACCAAGCAAGGGAGAAATGTCCAAGGTAGCAGAGACCTGAGCTTGCAGCTAGCACAGCAGCAGGTTAATAATTCTTAATGGTTGGGTCCATAAGCAATCTGTTCTTATAACCAAAGCTTCAGGTAATAAACCATGTTTCCTAAATATGACTATACCACTTCTGAACTCCAGAGTATGATCACCCAGTATAGGCAAGAAGAACATTGGCTGATTAACTCAGCAAATCAGCTAAAAAAATCTCTCTAACTAAAAGCTGTGATCAGTTAACATTTGCACTGTTATTTCAAGGATGCTCTATAAAGCAACACTAGGCAGAAAATAGCCACCCCATAAAGAGCATAGGTTCACTAGCACAATAACTGGCATAAAAGCCTTACAATGCCAGATCTGACTACCTTGCTTCAGTCAGGATTAGCACAGACTGGTAACAAACCACACATTTCTTGGGATTTTTATTTGTCTTGGCTTTCTGGCAATGTTGTTTGCTTCTTGGTGCCAAAGACAGTGGAGGGGGAGGGATTTTAGCAAGAAATTAGTTATTACAGGGTGAATCAGGTGCCTTAACATAGGTGTTTGGTCCATTTTGGTATCTCCTGGAGTGCCTGCCTGGCTTTCCAGGAGCGCACTGCCCTCCTGTAGGTCCTGAGTCTGATCTGCCAGGACACCTCTTCTCAGTGGCTCAGGAATCCTTTGGCAAGTAAAATGGCAGTAGGTCTTATGCTTAAGCACTGAGTCACTACCTAGATGAGATATTAATTTGCTGTCACCCACCTTCCTCCCAAGTATGCCTGCATGCCCCCCCTCATGCAGAGTAGCTAGGAAATTCTGCCAAAATGCTGTGTTACCTTTCCTATCCTATCCAAAGGCATTCTCATAATTTAAAGAAGCCATCTGTGCACTTTATTCCCTCTGCTCACTACCCCCGCTTCCCAAACATGAATGGCCAAGTTACCAACCTCGCCTGCTTCCCACCTTGCACTGCCAGCCGTGCGAGTTCATTAGCATCTCAGCTGTCTTTGTGTGGATTATGCCCAGAGGCAGCCAGGAATTTGGACAAAACCTATAAAACTGGCAGTATATTCAGTATACCAGTATATAGTATATTCTTAGCTGTATTATTTACATACTCTTGTATGACCCATAGAGGTCCCTTCCAACCCCTACCATTCTGTGATTCTGTGATTTCCACTGCTCTGACAAGAGCTCCCTAGAGCTCCTGCTTCTGGGCTTAGCACTGATGCAGCAGTGCAGGATGCAAACGTGCTCTTAAGCCTTGCTCCGGCTAAAGCCAACTGAAGCTTACCCTTTGCCTCAGCTGGTATGTAGCTGCACCCCTGGAGCTAGCTTGCCAATGTGGAAAAGCTACTGTGACAAAATAATTTTGAAGGGCTTCCTTGCAAATGAAGGAATAGTTTCTGTGGTATTAACCAGACTTATCCTGCACATGAATAACTTCGTTTTCTCTTGCACTGACTTTGTCTAAGCCCCTTGGTAATTGCATTTGCAAAATGGGTTAAGAATGTGGATCAATCTGGATGGCAAGTATCCAAGTCCCTGTAAGCACCCCAAGAGAAACACAGAGGTCACATCTTGTTAGTGTAACCATGGAGGTATATTCAAACTTCAAACATTGTACCTGTTATTAACAGGGATGTTAATCCACCATTTTGGGTATGATTGGTAATTTTAGTCTGTAAAATGGTACAGTATCAATATGAAGTAAATAAAAATGTTCTGATGATTACTAAGTACCAACTGATGTGCAGGCTCAAAAATACCAGGATGTCTGTCATTGTTTGGGTTCACATAACTGTGAAGAAGTGAAGTTATTGCCAATGCTGTGGCACTGATAGTATTGTTAATAGCAGCACTCTATGAAAAATCAAAACTTAGTCCTGTTACTTTAAAAGGTAGATACTGTAATTTGTTTTGAACTCAGAATGAGTTAAAAGAGCATAAGGAGTCCATGGATCACCAAATCCAGTGTTTCCTATAACCCATGATCCATCATACAATCTCTTTTCCTTAACTGACCATCCTGTCCTGAATTAGGGTATTAACCTGTTTGCAGCTGCTCAGTGGCTGTCATGTAGTAGGCCATCAGTATGGACAACTGCCATCTTACATCTATTTATCAACATTTTCTTGTTCCTGTGCCAGGAAAGTAATTAGTGAAATAGCCTTTTCCTATTCCTACCGTTCATCTTCTGGTATGTTTTCTGAGCATAGTCAGAGCTACCTTCCAACAGATGACCCTACTTTTCCAGTTCCCATCTGTAAGACAGTAAATCCATTCCTCTGCACAGGGTGAGAGCCCTTCCCTGTACCCACACCTCTCTGAAGTCACCTGTCTGGAGCCCAGGGCTGAACGCAGGTGGGGCCCATGGGACTTTGTGCACAAGCACACTCCTTAGGGGACACTAACTCTGGTACACATGGGAGACTGCACTTCTCTTTTCATGGCCATGTTGTACTGGTGGCTTGTAGTCATTTGAATGCAAACAGGACATTTTCCCTTCGGTTTAATTATGGAGCTCCACTTCTGATTTTATAGAATTGTTTAAAACCTATACACAAGGACCTACACTTCATGAATTTAGAATCACATAAGTTAGACCCAAAGTCTCTGTTTTCTCCCCATTTTGCATCTATTAAATTTCTTGTGCTTCACCACACTTCTAATATGATGATTTCCATTTCTGTAACTTCATTCCCATTTGCCATTTTGCCCTCCTCTTCAGCACCATCATCTTCACTGAAAACAGAAATGAAAATTAATTGCACTTGGAGGCCATGCTTAGCAGGCTCTCGCCCTTCTATTTTGTTGCATATGGCTAAAATCTTGTTTTAACTTTCTTTGCGGGGTTTACCTCAGCCTTCTGTTTGGCAAGACTTACTGAAAATTTACTGTTTGGAAATCAAAAGCCTTATTTAGAAGTCCTATTGTTTAGGTTTTTTTACCCTTCCCTTCAATTTACTTGAAACCGCTGCAAAAGCCCATAAACCAAAGCTTTATCCCATAGCAAAAACCTCCTGAAAAAGAACAAGGAAAAGCGGACGTAGGTGAGTATGGCTGCTGTGCAGAAGTTTCATGATAGTGCTTGTAAGCTGAAGTTTACAAGTTATCTCAGGCTAACACAGATATGCCTACGGTGCAAGCAGTAACCCTGACAAATTGGTGGCTGTCCTGGCAGATGGCCAGGGAAGCTGAATTGCCTCCTGAGCCCTCCATGTGTGCTGTTCCGCTCTGGCAAGGGGTGTCTCTCTGGGCGGCATCTGCAAAGCAGCATCAAAAGGTTTCACCACCACCTGGATGTGACTCACCAGAGCACAGATGCCCTGTGCACCCAGATTGTCAGTCCCAGGAGCTACAAACCCAGAGGCACTGTGCTGCAGGCACTCTCTGCACGCTGGGAGGTCCGCACAGTGGAACGATGGCACCCACAGTGCCTCTTCCACAGAAACAAGACCAGACAACTGGACAAGCTTCATGAATGCAATTCACTCTAAAAAAAATACCCTGCTTCAAAATCTGAACAACAGTCTTCTAAAGGTGAGGGTCTGTGCTCCTTGATTTGAATGCTAAGCAGCAATAAATACCTCTGCAGTGCAGGAATGCACATTAACCTGGCTCTGGGTTGCCACAGATACCCCCTCTGCAGGGCAGACAGCTGTTAAAAGCTTGCTGCTCGTTATCCCCTTTATCTCCCTCGGATGTGGTGTAGTGAAGCACAGCATGCTGATACATTGCCCAGATATGGTGCCTACAGATGTCTTAACAAATAAACTCTCTTTCATGACTTGGTTACGAGCGCTTGAGGTTAGTTCAAGAAGAGAGTCTGTGGGAATGTGTCTTAGGCTGCTCTTCAGGGTGCATTTCTCTTCCTTCACCACCTCTCTCACCATCCTGATAATCACTGCGCAAAAGAGAGATGCAGTTTGTCACCCCGTGATGCTAGGAAATAATGAATACCATCAGGAATTCTGCTTGTCTTCCATAAAAATCTCACAACTGAGAGCTATTTTATAAACTCTTGTCAGTTCTGTGCCCATATTTCTTATAAAACTACACCCATCAGCCATCCTTTCTCCACTTGGGCTCATAATTCCTTGTCTCCTAATTCTTTTAAACAGCTATCTCATCTCACATCACTCTGCATAAACTGAGGTTGACTGATATCTGGGTAGTATCATCCACTGCTTTCCTGATTAGTTACACACACAGCAAGGGGTTTCCAGTTCTTTCTTCAGTGGTACTGTCCTGGCTCTTTCTCCTAGGACAGAGCGAAAAACAAAGCCTCCTTTTCTGGTTGCCATTGCAGGTTAAGCTTTCCTGCACAAAACCAATAAATGTGCTTCTGTTTCCCTGCGTACTGAACTTACCTGCAAAAGGATCCTATTTCCATCGTGGTCTTCTGTCTGCCACCTGCCTTCACTGATGGGGCTGCAAGGGTTGGGCAAGAGAGGCACAAGCTGCCCCACATCTTTTACTCTGAACTCCAGCACCGCTGACTCTGTCGGCATTGGCACCTGGCCCTTGGGAAGTTTTTTTAAAGAAAACTGAATGTCTATTTCCATGTTAGAATAGATGGGAAAAACACAAAAGTCTGGTTTTTTCTGACATACTGGTCTTTTCAGTATTAACTCGTACAATTTCAAAATGTCAACAAAGTTTTCACTCCTGCAGTATATAGTGAAGCGGATAATTTCTCTCCCGTAGTGCACGGGGCGAATGGCCCATAGAGGAGTCTCTGGAGCCAAAGTGTAGAAGTCCTGGCTGCATGGCATGTAGGGGAGGAACTTCCCATGCACTCGCTCTGTGTGGTGGTAATGCCAAGGCGGCCGCTGAAAGGTTTCGTGGAGCTGCAGGATTGGTTCTTCTCCATATTCCTCCTGCAGAAACAGAATGATGGCAAGGGCTGGCTGAGAAGCACCAGCCTTACCTGGCTTCCTGCGCTTCTTGGGCACTCGTCTTTCTGAGACTCGGAACAGCTGGAGGTCTGGATGGATCCAAGCTAGAAGCTTATCGATGGCCTGCTGAAGAGTCTTGGATTCACCTGGGTCTGTGATAATATGTACACTAACGAGGAATGGGTCTTGTATGCCTTCCACAGAAAGTTCACCTGAGAGTACAAAAAGAAAAAATATCCGTTAATATTTGTAACCAAGTTGTCAACATTTAGGTGATGCTTAAAGGATAAATGGTCTACTCAGTCACCCTGGGCTTTTTTCCCCATCTCTGTCAAGTTCACCTGCAGCAAACTAAAAATAATGTACAGAGATATAGTAACCGAGAATATAATCAGAAGACAGAGAAGTTTCATCAAGCATACTGTAAGAGTTGCTGTTTCTACTGAGGCAGCATCCAAAAGACATTACCCAACGTGTGTCCCTCTGTTAGAAAAGAGCTGCCCCATACAGCTGAGAGCTAGGAAAGACAAAAATACTGACAGTGTTGGGGTGAAAGGGTCACTAACGATGTGCAGAATGATCAGGGTGGACAGTGTTCATCCCACCTTGTTTTAGTTTGTGCCAGTTGGCTTGGGGCATGGAAATCACACCACTGAACTCCACTTTATCACCTTGACATTGGAGTTTTCCACACAGTTAAGTGTGTTCTGTGTCCTGGAGGCAACTGTTTTAATAAGTAAGGCAAAGTTTGTAGGGAGAGGTAATATCTTTTATTAGACCAACTGATACAGCTGGGGAAAAAACCAGACAAGCCTTCAGGCACACAAGTACTTCTTCAGGAAAAGATATTACTTGTCCCTACAAATCCTGCCCTGTTTATATGTTCAGACCATCAAGACTATAATACTACTGCTTCAAGGTTTTTATAAGATTAGGGAAGACTGGTAAAAGCAGGAAGCACAAAAAATTGCATTTACTTAGGGAAAAAAAACACCCAACCCTCTAGTTTGCCTTGGGAATGTTCACAGGAGCTCTATCTGTTCTTGTCCCTGAAACCTCTTTGATAGCTCAGAAGCAGAGCAATGACTGGTTGGAGGGCAGGAGAGAAATTGCTGGAGTTGCACGCCAGTAAAAATGCATGTGAATGGAGATCCAAGACAGTTTAATAAATTATCCAGGTAATCTGGATATTTTTGCTGAAATGGTTCCCCCTCTGTGGTGTTCTGAAACCACCTCCATGTCTGAGACCCCGAGCCTGGGCACAAAGCCTAAACGTGTGAAGCCTTAGAAAGGCTTCCCAAGTTTTTCATTGTGCAGACCACATTTAATAGGGGGACTGTCTTGCAGGCCGTTTCCCCTCCTATTGGCAATCAGTACAAACCTCTCCCTCCTCCTTCCTGGCATCAGAATAACATTCCTGTGATACTTCAGCAATTGCTTTAATGGCAAACAAGGATTATAGAAGTAGTGTATTTTAGTTGTCTTTCAATACAGAATAGCTGCAAAACCCAGAGAAAAGCTAGATGCAACTGCACACCTTTCCAGAGATGAGCAGTCAACCTACCGTCAGCCTCAGTTTAGAAGCTGTGGAAAGATATGATATGTAGAGCAAATAGCAAGCACGCATTTTGCCTAGGGGAGATACAGAGAAACCAAGTAAATAATCAAAAATGCAATATAATTACAGCAGAGTTCTTGTATCTCTGCATGAAATGGGTGATGTGGAGTGACTTTGTCAGACGGTTAATGGAAGACAAAAACTGAAGCAAAAAAAAAGTTTGTGTCAGTATATGGCAAGAGGCTTTGCTGTGGCAATTGCTACTGGTAGGTAATTCTTCGAGCTATCCCCTGTGGATAGTCACAGTGTGGGAGAAAGACAAAGGAGGTGTGGGGGGAGGTCCTCTCATGGTCTTTTACATGGGACAGCAGGGCAGGAAGGAAAACAAATTGCAGAGGACAGTGATCTAATAAAACCAGAAAGAAAGTAATCACCATAACTACAGAGTCATTCATTTTATAAGACTGGAATAGAAGATGTTCAGCTCTTTTCTCCTTCTGTTTCCTTTGTTACACAAATGTTATCAAAGCCTGCAACAAGTGACAGGCTTGATATTTATGCATATAAATGACTGCAGCTCTGAAAGAAGCCTGGGCACAACAATGTGAAGCAAAGAGCCATCGTTCCTGTCGGCTTTTTGCTCTGCATTGAAAAAAAAAATTCCGCGAGCACAGCTTTTCTGCCCTCCTGTTGCTCAGCATGGTGCACGGACTCTGAATGGCTAAAGCATTTTTCAAAAGCGGAGCCTTGTGGGAGCCAGCCCCAACATTAGTATTCTGCAGCCATCGCTGCCTGTGCCCATCAGCACCAGCTGCTCGCAGAGCCAGCCTCAGAAGACCACCAAAGCACGGCACAAAGCCATCGTTAGGAGCTGGGGTTATACGTACAGCAGAGCAAATCATCTTTTTTTGAGCTAGAAGCAGCTAACTATGTGGAAGGGCGGAAAAGTGTAACAAATCAGTACAAAAAGAGCTTCAGTATCTATTCTATGGTAGCAAAGATGCTTTTACTGCAAAAGTTCTACAGCTTTCATTATGTGGCTTCTGTGCTTGTAAAATGGCAGCCCCTTCTGTTTTTGCAAGAAACAGAGAAACATAAGAAAACCAGAAATATGAGGCAAGGAGCTCAGAGAAACTTCCCCTGAACTGGTGATAAGTTGCCAATTGTTTCTATGTTACTAATAAGTCTTTTTTCTTCAGCTGACAAGGAAGAGTGGGAAACGGCACCACTTCTCCTGACACCATTCATTTTCCCCATGGCAAATTGTCACAGAAGCAAATGAAAGCTCTGCATAAGTATGAGCCTTCCTGTGTTACTAGTTAATCCCACAGAAAATACCAAAATGCTGAGGCATCTATTTGAAAATAAGCTCCACAGTTCTCACAGCTATTACATTTTTTTCTTGCCGATGACAGAACGGGATTAGTTCTCTTTGAGTCGGCAAAGCACTAACATTGCTAAGAGGTAATTACTACCAGGATTGAAAGAGTATTTTACAATTCTAAACCTTTACTCCTCTGTTAGGTAGTATTAACCACCCAAGAGAGGTTAAAGCAGTCAGCCCAAATGCAGAGGGGCTGTCACATTCGATGTCCTAAAGCTGAGAGCTAAAGGTGGCCTGATGTTTTATGAGTGAGCTTTCGATGGATCCTTCTCTACGTATTATTTTTATTTTGTCGCTGATGCGATACTGCTGAGCGGAGAAAAAAGTGCTGCAAAGCAGAACAGCAGTCTTGCCCCGTGGTCCTCCCTTCCTTTCCCTGCCCAGAAACCAGCATCTTTTCATCAGAAAGACAATCTGACAGAAAGCAGCGGGTGCTGTCACATCTGTCTGTGCCAGCTACCTCATTTCGCTATGTCTTCACTGAAATTCAAGCTGCCTTGTCTTGGGGACAGACAGGACAGGTACCTGCCTGCCTAGCCCAGTTGCTTACGTCCCCTGCTGAGTGCATGGAGAGAGGCTGCCACCTCTGAAAAACCTGCGGAGGATAATCTTGCCTTCCTAATTCCTCTCCTCCTAATTCCACGCTGCAGGGAACTGCAATGCCTGCAGAGGACAACACTCTTGGCACCCAGAGCTGCCCAGCTCTCCCCTGTCCAGAGGTGCCTAGTGGGATGGCTATGACAACAGTGATGATCTAGTGGCACAAACACCTGTGGGTGAAGCAGGAAGCCATGTCTAAGTGCTCTGCTCCCTTGCGATGGAGGGCAGGGGAGGCAGCAGCCAGCACCCCTTCGAGGTGATGTAAAGACTCGGGTACCTGGTAACGCTGTCCTTGTTGCAGCTGGCCAGGAAGGCAGAGCTCCTGGCCCAAAGCAGGCACAAACTGGTGCAACTTCAGGCCAGGGATTCCAGCAGCTGAGAGGCAGGTAGGTTCATGTGGAGATAGGGAGAAATGCAGCTACAACTCCTTCTCCCTGGAGTATGTATGCATTTTACATTAAACCACACAAGAGGCAAAATGTCCCTAGAAGAAATGAGCAGAGTTTTCTTCCATGCTGCCCCAAGAACCCTAGGTTAGAGAAGTCTCCCTCTTGCGTCTACTTTTTGGCCCCAGGACTCTTGCACACCTGGCTCCAGCAGAATGGTTACTGGGTTATCTGGCCACGATCTGGCAGTCCAGTCCCTCTTTTATACTGCGAGAGACCCAGATTGCATCCTCCCAGAGGTGCCCTGCACGAAGACCTGTTCTTTCTCAGGGCAGTGCTCCAATCACTTTTTGATTTCGGGAGAAGTGACCACCTTCAGCAGTCTTCATGGCATCTGAGTTTCCAGACTTCTCCAGCGGACTTGGGTGGAAATTCACTGAGTGCCTAAAACCAGCCCACAGCAGAGCTTCGGAAGGAGATAAGTACCTGTCTCCCCGAAATGTCTCTCCTAGCTCTGTGTTGGTGAATCAAGGCATGGACCTAAAGACCTCTCAGACTCACCAGGAGATATTTAATGAAGAGTTACCTACAGGGTTAGGCAAACCTGGTAAGTATGCAGTGGATGGAGTCTACAGAAAAGAGAGTTTTCAGGCGGACTGGATCCTGGCCCCAGTTTGTGCATGGGAGAGTGAATTTCCAAACTGTGGCAGATATTTTCAATTTTCTAGCCACCCACATTTTCAATCTTCTGTCCAGGAAATTCAGAGGAAGTATTTAACCTATACATACTTGACATAAATATTTTTTTAGCTGGTCCGCAATATTGCATTGAGAATCTGAACACTGGAACACAAACTTCCATTTTCCTGCTGCAGCACGCTGCTTCATGGGAACCAACGCCTGAACCTCTCTTACACCATACAGACCAGATTCCTTTATCACGACATCAGGCAGTAAGATTCCACATTTCATTCTGACCAAACTGCATGATACACTACAGGAGATGTAAATCAGGCAACGGGAGAGGGTCAGAGTGAATTCACCAAGCTTCTGAACTGCAGTTCTCGTCAAGCAGTACTTCATTATCAGGAAATAATTGCTAACAGAAAGTAATGAAAAAATTTAAAACTGAACACTACAGATCAGCACGTCTTGTTCATTGTGAACAAATAAAAATATTTCAACTGTGAGAATGTAAAAAAAAAAAAAAATCACTGCATAGATAAAGTCAGGAAAAAAGTGCACTATAATATTTCCTAATTGAAACTTCCTGGGATTTCTGTTGTAAATGTCAATATTTCCCTATTTCAATCCCATTCCAAAACACAAAGAAATGTCAAAATGGTAGCATTTCTCACTGAACAGGACCTTCACATTTTGTCTGAGTCCAAGGCAAGACTGACCGTTTCAGGCGTATTAACTGAAAGGCTCACGGGCAGATACAAAGACAGAGACTATTTTCATAAACAGGTAGCATCACTTTATAGGCAGCTGCAAAAGAAGTGGCTACTGGACATCTCTGGCAGCAGAACCCACTACTAGGTCATGCTTTGACACATTGTGCACCATCAATAATCTTTTGAACAAGCAGGATGTGACAGATTCACCGGCTCCTCCATTCTCTTTCCCCGCTGTTTAACAGCATCTGACAAATGCAGGGCTGCAGGATAATGTGCTTCTCAGCATGCCCTGCTTTGCACACCACCTCAAACTCGTGAAGCATGTTCAGAAGCAATAAGAAAAGGGGATATTCTGCACAGCACAGCGACAAGAGGAGAAACCTCTTTCACGCTCCCTTCAGAGCAGCATTTTCCTGCGGAGCTGCAGTTGAATGTTCTCTGATGGAGACAACGGTGCCAGGATGCTCACTCCTCCACCCGTACTAAGCTAGTATAGGCAAGGCACTGCAGGCCAGCACACTGACAAGCATGGCAAAATGGTCAATCTGCTCCTCCAGATGAGCACATGATATAGACTCTCTGTGCTGTTACCCAGTTGCTGTAGAACCAAAAAAAAAAGAAAGTATTGAGCAAAAATAAAGATGGCAAATTAAGCTCATTATCTGCCTGATGGAGATAAAATGTTTTCTCTGGTAAATTAATACGAACAGTCTTCTGGGGTGTCATTGTCCTTAGTGTACAGCATGCAGCCAATCCTGCAGGAATGAATCTTATATAAAATTATACTTAATGCCCATAGAGGCCCTGCATGATCAAGCAAAGGCAATGGCAGATCCCATCATGTGGTACCTTTGCTGTTAGATGGTGCGGCAGTTGCTGAAACTCCCCACTGCGCTGCAGCCAGCGTTGAATTCTCATCCTTCTCCCACCAGCTACATTCCCCTGAACTGCCTAAGGGCAACCTTTCATGATCACCTTAAGCTGCTGTTGAAGGGGCCATCTCACTCCATCTCCCATCCTTCACCTCTCTGTGCACTCCTGCCCACTCCCTCATGTTGGCCCGGGTACTTGTGTAGCTACACATCTTCAGCTGATCATGCAACTGCACGCTGACACTCACTCTCCTGTTCGCAGTGTTATGGTCTATGGCACTAAGATCACCATCTCAGCTTGCCTTCAGAATGCTATGACCCTCATCTTCTTTGTAGGAAACACAACCATTGTGGCCCAGAGTCATCCCATGGAAGGTTAGGTACCTGACAGATGTCCCTCCAGCAGGAGGCTGGCTGTCCAGGGCTCCCTTTGTAGTCCATGGTGAGAGACAGAATCAAACCTCAGATAAGGCCCATCACTTTCCACTGTCCACAAGTGTAGTGGAAGCCAGGTAACTCTGCTTCTGTCTTGGGCGTCTCAACCATGCAACTAAAATTGGAGGGAAAATTTGTGGGCCTACATGCTTATCTTGCAGTTCATTCTTGATCTAGTATCTTATCTTTCTGTATCACATTGTCAACAAATAACCTGTTTTTGTGATGAGTGTTAAGGAACAAATGCTCTTGAGCTATGTGATTGTCACGTCTTCCATTACATCACCCCAAATCAACCTCTCTGACTCCGTTAGTCAGGCTGCTGACTACTCATAGCAAGGCAAAGAGTCAGCGACTACTTAGGTCACAGAACTCTCAGTCCCTATTTCTCTCATCTCCCCATTCACAGCTTTCGCAGCTTTCTCACTTATCCCCTGACTATCTGGCAGACAAGAAGCAGTTCACACTTGCTATAAAGGTACGTGTGTGTTGCCTGTGGGCTGACTGTCCAGCTGCAGGTTAGGAGAAGAGGTAACTTGAACTGACAGTAGAGCTTTTTTTCTCCTTGGGGACAAAAGTTTGTCCCACTGCCTTTCATTCAGTTCTGATGAAACCTGTGGGAAGTTAGTGTCTCCGTGAGGAAAGATGGCACATGCTCACATCATGTTTCCCTTCAAAAATAGCCTAAAAATAAAGGGAGGGGAGTGCCACATTGTGCTTCTGGCTGTGTAATCCCATGTCCCTGACACTGAAGCCTTCTCCTTGCTGTGTGTTCTACCTCGGCTTTATGGAGCCTGTAGGCATGTCAAAGCAGAGACTGTGCTTTACTATATATTAAGCATCCAGCAAAAAAAGACTCCTGACTCTGAGAAAAAGGTGCATGGCTTTATCATGCAGACAAATTGTAGGAACCCACAGTGCGTGCTTTCACACCTTGATTAAAAGCAACCAGACTGCTTGGCAATTCCTCACAAACAGCCCCCAAGATAACGACTCTTCCGGTAATGCTGTGGTCTTCTCCAGCAGCTCTTTACTCTTGCTCCATCGTGCTCTTCCAACCTGGTGTTCTCCTCTCTCAAAATCTGCTGCTGATACCATATGTTACATTGGCAACAGTAGTGTTAGAAATAATCAGAACTTCAATTTAAAAAAAAAACACATCCTTATCATCCGCTTATCCTGTGGAGAGCACTGGAGTCTTACTTCAACACTCTCCTCAACCACAGATTTAGCTACTGACTTGCTGAAAAGCAAGAACCCCAAAATGCTGGTGTACTCGCACACCTTCAGGCATATTCTGCTGGATGTCAATGGCTGTCATTTCCCCTCTTCCCTCCTACAGTGTTCACCACAATTCGAGAGCTGTCATGGTGTCTCAGTCTGCACACGTGTCCATGCCACAAAATAGATTCACATGATCTGGCACCTTCACAACTGTCTTCACTGTCTTAGCTGTCTCCACTCAAAAGCCACAATCTACCTCTATTTGCCCATCTAGGGGCTCAAATGGTGTCATCACACAGAGATTAATTCTCACAGGAGACCCAACACCCATAAGAAAAACAGTATGGAAAAATTTCTTGATACACTGGAAAGTCTTCCTGATCGGTGGAAAACAGCTGGCAGTTATCATTCTGTGTCTTTCAGAAAAGCAGAAGAAGAAACAGTAATCAGAAACCCCTAAGCGGGAACTGCAGCACAATGGGGAGGATTTGGCCCGTGAGTTTGGTGACGCTACTGGCACAAATGAGCCTGGGCCACCAGGGTAAGACGCGGGACTTTACGTCACAGCCTATATTGCTGCTAAGTTCAGTCCAATGGAGAAACACAGGGAAGGTGCATTAATTATTAATGCTCAGCTATTACATTAATTTGGTTTATTGTTATTTTATATTGTATGTAGAATTTAAAAAAATGTCACCTCATTTTTTAGGGGGGGTAAGGAAGCAGGCCTGAAACTGGAACACGGAGAGAGCAGTATTCCAAATGGCTGCAGATTTCCACTTCCGAAGAGTTAAGCTTTGCAAAGACGCATGTCCTACCCAATCATAAAATGTTCCTAAAGAAAGATATGGATCATTACACTTGGCAAGAACCCAGACACCGATCTTTGGCATTAATATCAGATGCTGTACAGAGCTGCAATATGTAGTAATTCAGTAAAACTCCCATCAGCAATCACCAGTAAATCAAAAGCTGTACAATGTATGTCAGCATTCAAACGGTGTCCAACACCATACTGTTCAAAGTCTTTTGATTGCAGGCATTGTATTTTCTTAAAGTCTGACTCCTATGTAAAGCTTAGATTCTCAAAAATATGTCTTTTATAAAAGGGCAGAAAGAACATTGCCTTTAAAAAAACAAAGAAACACAGTACACTTGAGCAGCTGACAAATTTGGTCCAACAATGAGCTCCATACCTCACACAATGTACTCTAGTTAACTGAGAGTGTGATTTTATGGTGGGCTTAAGACAATTTAAGACTTCACTGCTGGCACTCTTCCCCCTGCTATTCCCAGCTAAGCGTTTCCAGTGCTTCCCATGTGTCAGTTCTAGGTGCAAGTTGAAACAGCTTGCTGAGGAGACTGAAAAAAAGCCCTCAGACAAGGAGTGATCAGGATTGTGCCTTCTGGTGGCAGTCAGAGAACCGATCTGGCTAAAAATGTTGATTTTATGGCAGACCTCTTCTTTTAATCAGTTCGTGCTTTTGCACAAACCTTCCTGGTATCACAAAGAGGTGGGAGGGGAACCCAGAAGCCACAGCAAAGCATCTACACTCAAGACACGTCTAAAGAAAAGATGGGATGAACCCCTGAGGCATGGTCAAGCATTGCTATGTTTGTGTCTCTGCAGACAGTCAACAATATTAGCATCACAGCAAACCAGCCAGCTGGACCTGACAGTAGCGGAAAACTATTTTGAACCTCATAATCCTTTCAGCCGATAGCAGTGTGCAGTTCAAAAGAACTCCCCCATAGCAGCTGATGGAAAAGGGACGCAGTAATAGCAAGCATGCTGTGTTGTCACGGCTTCATCCTGATCCCATATGGTGGCAGCCAGGAGTCACCTGGCAAACATTTCACAAACCTTTTAGAAATTACAGATACAACATTTCTTTCTGAAACTATTAATGAACAAATATGTAGTACCAACAAAAATGAGGCAGGCAGTGGTCATCTACTACTCTAGAATGTGGCACGCACAGATTACCGAATGTCCCAGCTCCCCACCAAGCTTGCATGAATCAACATTACGTATTTATTTTTAAAAGTTCAAATTAAAGAAAATACACCACGATAATGTACTGCAGCCATTAAATGAGGAAAGTAATTGCTGGCATTGTCAAAACAGCATGTATTTAGTAGAAACTGCCTTAATAGCTTCAGCCTGCACAAGTGTTTTCTCATTTGACTCGGGGAGTCAGATGGCTTTTCCCGTTCTACCATAACTTGGAGTCAGGAGTTGCCTATGAGTCAGGAGTTGCCATGGAACAGATTTAATTTTTCAGCTTCCCTCTCTGGGCTTTAACAATTCAGACAGACGTCTCAACAATTTCCAGATCTTTCTCATCACTGTACCAGCTGAACTTGGAATGTCCAGCTCTTTCCTGAAACCCACTGCTCAGGGTAAAAGACCCCCTAAAGGGCTGCCTAGCTCCTCGTGGTTTTCTGGGACAGCAGCAGTAACACTTCCACAGAGAGAAATTCAATCTACATCACCTAATAATCCAATTCAACTTTCTCTGAGATCTTACCTGTAAATTTTTACAAGAATTGTGTAGCACTCGATAGCTCAGGGATTATCAAAGGTTTCCTACACTTCTGAATCATGCTTGGTAATAAGAAAGAGGAAATATTCGCTTATGTGGTTTTGATTATGACTATATGTGCTTAAAACAGGAGCTAGAAAAACCTTCAGATTGTCATTCTTGTCTGATTTTTTTTATCTGCTGTATCTATATGATAGGAAAAAAACCTGACTGGATGTGGTCAGAAAACAATATACAACGATCATACGAACAACAAAACCAACAAAAATAGAATTTTGTTAGCTTTGGTCCAATACTTTTGGTACAGAAATCCCAAGCTAGCGCTAACACAGCAGTAAGTAATTTAACCACGAGACACACAGTTTGGTTCATGCTAAATGATCCCACAGAATGCAACTCTGATTTTAACAAACAACAGAAATACATGGGTTACTCTAAGCTAAATACGTTTAAACAGGAACTTCAGTCTTCAGAAGGGGAAGGGCATGCTTGTGGTTAACACCACATGCTTGACCTGCAAAAATCAAACCGAGATTTTATTTCAAGCACAGTTACACATTTGTTTGTGCGTGTCCTTACACGTGACTGCCTCAGTTCTTTTTTACCTTCTCTTTCCAGCCACTGGGCATCTTTTGTCATGTCTTAAAGGGTATTTTTCCTCTCTACTCATTATGCTTCTAAATAACCATGTGCAGTAAGACCAACCTCCACATGCTATCTCCCTACTAGAATAGCATCCTAACCTCAGCTTCTCGACAGGTGAAAGTGCAAATAATAACATTAACTCAATATCGACATCTCCAGCATGGTTTCCAGGCGATGGTGCTCAGCAGCAGTGATAACTCCATGCCGTTCCTGACATCGGCAAGTGTCCATTTGCAGCTCCTGAAAACCAGGAGGTATCATCTGTGGATGCTTGTGGATGAGACTTGGATGCTGCTGGGGCTGGGAGGGGCGATGGTGCTGTGTGATCAAATACTATAGCAAACCAGGAAGAAGGTGGTTAAAAATTATGCAACTGAGAGGGCAGATTAGGGACTGGAGAGCAGCAGGGACTGCTGATGTTGCTCTGGGCTGATGATTCAAACTGAAATACAGGAAATTCTGTTTAAACATAAGAAAATACTTTTTTACAGTGAGGGTGGTCACTCACTGGAAGAGGTTGCCCAGAGAGGCTGTGGGGATATTTAAAACATGATGGGACATTGCCCTGAGCAACCTGCTCTCATTGCCCCTGCTTTCAGCAGAGGGCTTGGACTAGACGATCTCCAGAGGTGTTTTCCAACCTCAGCTTTCTGTTGCTCAGTACTATACATTTATATCCTGTATGCAAGCTTTTGCTCCTTTGTCGTGGTGGAATCTGATGACAAGCAGCTACATAAACGTGTTTTGCACAGCCACAGACTGCTAGGTGGCATGTAGCAATGGCATTTTCCTTCTTCACACATCCACAGTGGGAAACAGCATTGCTTTCTCTTTAGCAGCATAACACAGGCCAGGGAAGATATGCAGAAGATGCTCGCTGCATTTTCCACAGGAGCTGACACTTCAGATTTGACTGCTATATCAAACACCTGAATTTGCAACATTGACAGATGCTGCAGGCTAAGAGCTCTACATGATATGGGTCCAATTTCCTCTTCCATTTTTCCTCATACTTTAATTAGCTTTTCTTTTATAATAACACCTTCTGGAGATGCAGCATAATGCTGGCAAGCCCACTATAAATCGTTTTTACAATTGTGTTTAATACAGCTCATTGCCAGCCATTGTAAAAGCATCTCAATTCTCTATGGAAGTAATAAACAATATACTACAGTATGTCTTCGTATTGCAGTAAAAGAATATAATTAGATCCTTACACCTATTAAATCACATTGCTTGGAGCAATATACTTAGAAGATACCCAGCCCAGCAGTGCCCGGGTCAGAACTAGTCTGAACTAACCTAACTTAAAGTAGGCAACCATATTATGAAATTTTAGCTTTGTGACAGATTTTTAAAATGCCAAATCAAAACCAGACCCCCTCCTGCTCCTGACTGGTTTTCATCACCTTTAACAGTTAAAGTGAAGGCAGCCAGGTTTTGAAATGATACAGAAGTAATGAGCAGACATTTCTCCTTATGCTATTGTTACAAGGCACCTATGCATCTGCATAATACTATAGATCCTTATGTTCCTACAGCTCCTGTTATCTCTTCAACCAGGAAGGTTACATCTTCTGTTTGTTGTCAAAAGCTCCATTAGTGCCCATTTTGCCCATCCCTTGTTTTCTGGAATGTTTGGTAACAAAAATTCTTAAGAATTAGAAAGGGGAGCACTTCAGGAGACACTGACTTCACTCTCCTCTATAAAGGACCTAGTGCTCAGGCCAGATCTCTCTCTTTTATTCAGGGATACATTTTTCTCTTCTCATTTCCTTCCAACAATGCTTATAATCTAATAACTCAAACAGAAAGGGATGAGCAAGATTCTTGCCAGGTAACATCAAGAAGCGATGTCATGGTGGGGCAGGGAGGTGGGGAAGAAGAGAAAAAGAGACAAACCAGAGAGCAAAAGAGAGGCAGAATATTGTTACACACACAAGGTATCAAAGTGGTGTGTAAACTGTTATGTACGTGTGCCTTGGCAGGGGTGGCACAGGTGGCCTAACACTGACCCCTCACAACCTACAACCTACCTGATGGACTACGTCAGCACCTGAGTAGCTTTTGATGGGTCCTCACAATGACATTGCATACAAATACATAATTTCTACTTCTAATGAGGCCCTCACCTCACAGCTGGCTTCAAAGTAAACACAGTCACTCAAAATGAGAGCAGATAAATACAGCACTGAATAGCAAAGAAAGATAACGCAGCTTCAGGAAAACAAAGGTTTACCCCAAATTCAGGAGAGCATTGTCTTTTGGGCAACCATTTTGTTTCTTATTTGAATATTGTGACTGGACTACATGCCATTAACTTACCCTAACTGTCTTTAATGAGAATTGCTAGGTGTCTAAAAAGACTAGGAATAAGTCTGAAAGAAAAAGGACGTCGATTAGGGTATGTCACCTTGGACTAGTTCAGAGTGCATACACAAACACGAGGTGTCAAGGGGCTTTTCATAAACAGCGAGTACGCCAGTGCTGGTGATTTCCCGTTCCCCATGGCCAGCTCCAGCACAAAAAGCAAACATCACTCAGGAAATAAAATCTACCATCCAAAGTGCCATTAGGGCAGCTTATTTCAACATACAGCTGGTGCATGGAGGTAAGGTACAGCCTTAGCACCTCACCCTGCCTCCGGAATTAAGAATCAGAGGAGCCTTGCCCTTACTAGCCCTCCATAAAGAGAGGACTCTTGCCACTTATAGAGAAAATAGAGTCCAAAATCAGCCCAAGGGAGCCGATGCAGATGACACTGACTAAACATTGACCAAATCCCAAAACAAAGATCTGAATTTATACTAGCATAAGGACAGAATACCAAACAGAAAATAACTTAAAGGTAAGTTTTATTAAAAAAGAAACACGGTTTGTAACCCACATATCTGTAAATCTGCCAAAAGAAACTGTCCTGTGCTTAATTTTTAGAACCAGAAAGTGGTTGGGAAGTACGCACAACACGGAAATAAAATTTTAATAACCCAGCTCTCAGGTTTACCCTGGAAGAATACAAGCTAAAAACACCCCAGAAGGACTCAGTCATTTCCCAACTGCTAAATGAAAGCCAGGGGAGCAGGGGAAGGTGAATTACCAGCTTTCCAACTGCAAAGCAGATGAGTGACAAGCCCTTTACCTCATTGAGAAGCACAACATGAACCACCGCGTGCTGCAGGGTTTTACTATCTCAAATGCTCTAAAATCTTCCGCTAACTTGTATGTTCTCCCATAGGGCCAGTTTTACGTTTCATTTACTGACTTAGCTGGAAGGGTACAAACATGTATCCAGGCAGCTCCCTACTGATTAACTAGCTGAAAAATGTCACAGAAAAAAAATTCCCTCACTTCCACAATTATTTCTAAGCCAACCTAGTTAAATTGGCGCCAGAGCTGACTAGGTATAGAATATTTCAAATGTTACAAATTACAAAAGTCTTGCTTCGAAACGCCCGCTTCTGGTTTGAGCCTTTCTGAAGGGCCATTATGATAAACGCAAAGATTATGCAGAGCAGGAAATGAGCAGCCCCCACCAAAACTCCTCCTCCCTGATCGAAAATCATCCCTGAAACACATAGCTCAAAGCAATTTGAAGATAATTAAAATGTCGATGTGCAGAGACTGTTGCTTATTGTGCTGACCAATGTTTATTAATTATTTCTTTGTGATTCCAACTGTCTGTATCCGTATGCCACCTATGGTCTTCATATTTTGGTAGTATGTACTTTGGGTAAAGGTGTCCTCTGTGTATGTAAAGTGCCTAGCACAATTCCCTCTCATTTATGATTAGGGACTCCTAATGGTAATTGAAAACTGTAATTGACAAGGTAATTGAAAATATGAGCAAAAGGAAGCTTCATACATTCTCTAGATTAATGAAGAAACATCAGTGGGCAAAACACCCTAATAAGACAAAGCACACTGCTTGCTGAAGAACAAAGGAGAAAGTGGCTATACACACTGGAATTCAGGAAAAAAAAAAAAGTCAACATTAATTTAGCATTTCTCATCCTTGAAATCCCACTGCTGGACCTTTCAAAGCTGTAATACCTCAAAACCCAGCATCCAGCAGACAGGTTTGCGTGGCCTGTTCATTCTGCTCTGTAAGAAAAGGCAAAGTGGCACACAGTCACCCTGACAACAGCCAGAGCCCGCGCAGCTGATAACTGCTGCATTTTCTTGCAGAAATAAACACACTCTGCAAACTTGGGTACTCTTTCCCAAAGTACTTGCTGTGCAAAACCACTAATGTTAGACAAACGCTGCCAGTAAAAAGCATTTTTGGGTTACCCGAAGCCAGGAGACAAGGGCAAAGAAGAAGAAAACAATTGAGATGCCGCAGAAGACCCAAGGTCCAACCAATCCACCAGGCAGGGCTTTGAACTGCTGAAGCAGTACATCGCCCACGATAACTGCTGCCATATGCCCAGGGAAAAAAAGTGCTAGAAATAACGCATGTACACAACAATCCTTCCATTGCTGTAGAGCAGCTGATGAGATTTTATTTCTGACACGGGAGGCCTAGGGTTCCTGTATACTTTCGCACTGGTGCAAAGCCCTGCAGTTTGTTCAGCTGCCGTCATCACAGCGAGTAGATACAGCCAGCTGCAGTTAATTCACCTGCTAAATCTTTCTTACCCTTTTCTTGGCATGTCTGTGGAAAACTGCTGTCCGGTAGAGTTCATCCAGAAATTTAGAAGATTATTCATTTATGAAACACTGAAATTGGAGCCTCATGGGTACCACCGAATAACACCCCTGTAAACCCAAATTAGCCTGTAATCATTCTGGTTTAGATAAACTCTACTTCATTAGAACAGGAGCTCCAGATGAAGCAGCTTTAGATAATGGAGATCCTTTGCTTTTTAATTTACAACAGCTTACTTTTTATTATCTTAGAGCCCAACAGCATCATTGATCAGACTGCTTTCTGTACTATGAATGATACCACTTGCTGAATCTTTTCCCCAAAGAAATTAAAATGGCCAAATCACCTTTTTTTCCTAATATCTGTTCCCCAATAATCTTTTCTTCAGATGCATTATGCACCCCTTGATTGCCAGCCTCCGACATGAAAGCATTTATGTTTTACTGAAATTCTTTTGTGTAGCTGTTCCTGTTACTCTCGCAGTGTCTGACCAAACCAACCACACAAACCCCACAGAATGCAAAGTTAAATACTGCTACTCGTGAAGCCGTATCAATATAATTTCCCCTGGAAGCAGAAAAGAGAAAGCTGGAGACTGTTCTGTCTCCTGAACTTTTGTGTCTTTGCTGGAATGGTAATACCTTCTTGTACCAACAAATTACTGGTGCTGAAATACAACTGTAAACCCCACATATTCTGGACAGCCGTGGCCAGCAAGACACTGAGGTGACCACAGTTAACATGACACACTGTGGCTGCCACACAACCAAAAATTACCCTTGCAAACAGCTCCTTTAATAAAAACAAAGACTTACAAATGTAAATCGTTACTTTTATTTGTAAAACGTGCAGCTGTCATGCAAAGTTGGTAAGGGATCAACCCCATATTTTTAGATGAGAAATACTTTACTTACACGTTGTCTTCTGAACTTATCTGCCAAATCAGCACTTCTGCTAGGCAAATAATTATGAGTCACCACCCTAAAAGCGGAGGAAGCTGGCAGCATGTTCCCCAAGCCATCACCCAAAATTGTGAGCTGAGGGGGTGGTAGGGCACACATCTGGTGTAACCAGTGAAATCCAATATGATTTCACTATCACAGAAAGGTTGATTGCCTGGATTTTGCCTCCCAGCCATTTCAAGAATCACGTCCAACAGCGGGAAACCAAAAATCTATTTAAACAACAGAATTTAGCTGCACTGAATTCTGTCTTTCTCAGATACAAACACACAAACTGAGCAGATGGAGGAAAGACAGCAAGCTCCCTGCTAGTCACATCAGCTCAGGAGCCAGACATTACGAACACTGTCTGATCTAGCTCTTGTTGAAATCAATGAAAGCCCTCTACTGAAGACCATGGGAGATGGAAAATAACCCTCTCCACGCTTCAGCCAGAATGTGTGAATGAGAAAAAACTGACAGCTTTCCTCCCCGCCGATTTTCATGGTGCTTAAAGATCCAGATCATAAAACATAATTTGTCATCTGTGAATTTTGGTCTGCTTGCTTGGCATAAATAAAGCTCACGTCTACATGTGAATCGGGGAGACAGGCATCACCTTGCACTTTGACAAGAGAGAGATACTAGTAGCTGTGCATGAATAAGCATTATTGCCTCCCAAAGTGCTGTGGGTACAGTATGTTCTACAGCTAAGTAAATGGTTGGAGTGGGTAGATAGAGGACTGGAAAAGTGCTCCTTGTTACTTGAAACATTTTCATTTTGCATTGGTGAAAAAGAAAGAAAAAATAATCTGGACACCAGGATTCATCTTCTATCAGTTGGATAACCTGAAATTCAACTGGCTATTGTCAACATCTAGAAAGACTGTGACACTCACTATAGCACCTACATCTTTGAAATCAAAGAAGTGCTTCACAGAATTTGCTTTCAAGTGCTTCCTTGGCATCAGCTTACAATAAACATTCAGTTATTCCTGCATACTCCAGCTCTAATAACGTTCACCACTGCAAACTCATTTATTTGGCTGGAGGACCCACTGACACTCACCACACCGTGTCTACAGATTTTGTTCTCATTTTGCCTTGCATCCTTGTGAGTTCCAATATTTATGACCTTACACATGGCTCATATTTTGGTTGTAAACATCCTATCAGTTTAATTTTCTATACTTTTTCTAGATATAGATCCAAGAAGAGAAGGAACGTCGGCTTTACTGTGTCAAAGTGAAGCCCATCATAACACTAGGTTGATGTTAATAAATATTAGCAACCAGAAAAAAGAAAATATGAGAATCCATTTTAAAAAATTCTCAAAGTTATACTTACTGCTGGTAGAGGACATACGGCTGTACTCAGACCTGCAAGAGAAAGATTTTAGTTAGACCTTACTGCATCTAAAAGAGATAATGAAAAATATAACAAATCTAATTCACACTGCATATCAAAATAGTTTAACACCCCTTTAGCATTATTTCTGTGCTCAGATCATAACTGGAACAGGTTTAGAACATGGCCTCAGAAAAACTGACATCTCACATGAATTTTGAAAACACCTACGCAGAGTGAGTAAAGCAACTAGGGTTTTATCTAGGGGCTATTCACACTACTTAACTTCAGGTGTAAAAATTAAAGCTCAGAAAGCTCTCTATAAGGAAAAAATAGGCTGCTTCAGACACAGATTAGGAGCAGAAGTCTACTAGGTCTTGACTCTGCTTCTTATGTTCCTCACCTTATAACCTCAAAATGCTGCTTTGCAGATTATTTTCTTTTTTTAAGAGAACTCCATTCAAAAAGCAGAATTTTTATTGTTCTTTGGTCACAGCTGGCAGAGAAGACACATAATGAGTACCAAAACATAAACATTTAGATGACAAAGCTGTTTGCTTTGGGGTTTCCTCTTTTCTGCTTCAAGACTTCTCTCAGTAAAACTATACACCCACCGGTTCTACTTCAGTGCATACTGGATTACCCGTGAGAAAGTCAGGGCAGTTAAGTATTTTGAGTAAGAGTACAATTAATTTTGCAGCTGCATATAATCCTGTACTCCTCAAAACCCCATTCCAGGCTGATTAACGCTCATAAACATGGCCCATTTATGTCCTAAACACTCAGAAACACTACGGTAAAATAAATATGCCAACACTGACTACTCTTTCTTAAAAACAAAATAATTCGTTACCACTTCTGAGGCTCTACCTATGACTTCTGAGTGTTTGGTTTTGGAGTTCACAGTCACACAGTCTCCATTCCCCTATTCTCTGGGTCCCCAAAACAGACCCCACTTGGCAGAGCTCTCTGCCACAATTACCATCTTGCACGTACGCCCTGCAGTGCCCTGAAAATAACAGGCAAACTGTTTGTGGAGCCCTAACACAGTTCCAAATTTCAATGCTTGTTTTATATAAATAATTGCAACAAGTTTGCAATATTGCTTTCAATTACGAAAACATGCGAGCCTTGACTCCTAAGATATTTGTCTGGAAATAGATACCATCTAAGCATATTCTCAGGATACCTTCGTGCTCTTGGCTCTCAAGCATCCAAGGGAATAAAGGACATCAACTTCACATAACTACAGTGGCTGCTTTCGATTTTAATATGGACATATCTCTGCAGAAGAAACAAAGAAATTACAGTCATCCCAATATTTCACAGCTCTGTGCTTAGCACTCACTATCCTGCAGATCAGATGCTAAGACTGCTGGTTTAGGTGAGAAAGACCATGAGGAAATACCCCCAGCTCTTGCCAATCCTGCTGGACCAGTGAAAGATGACGCAATCTGCATTTTTCAGATGATGAAAAAAAATCCACCATCAAGTACCATGAGGTTATCAAAGCTTTTGAAAGAGTTCTGTGCAACGCTGGGGAGAGAGCTGCTGATGGAGGCTTGCAGCTCTCTCTTGCTCTCTCTCCTTTACTAAATCCTGCACCCCCAGTCACTTTGATAACGCCAGGGAGCAAGGAAACATCTTTATGTCACACATGGCAGAGACCACAGGATTTGGGCATTAGCAGCCCCTCTCAGTCGCCCCATATATACCTGCTACATAGCACCTCCTCCATGAATAAAATGCTGTCACTCAACCAACCTCCCCCAGGACCTTGTGTAGCTGAGAAAGGCAGAGGCAGTAAGAACACAGGCAGAGGAAGAGACCTCCTTCTTCCTGCTGCTGGGCCATGTCCACAGCACCGGTCCGGCTCTGGGCATGGACCAAGGGGAAGAGATCCCAGCGGCTGGCTGAGTGCTGTGCGGGCCTTAAAGCTGCATGGTCTTTTCAGCAGCAAGTCACGCTGGTATCATTTAGCACCACGTGTATCTGGAAAGTGTTGAAACTGTGCAACATGTCACTCTTCACAGGCCCAGAGGCAAGCAATATACATCCAGCTGCCCCCAAGCATCCCAAGCAAGGATTCATTTAGTCTGCACTTCTGTTTGAAAACAGCCCGGGGCTGTCCTTCAATATATCTGTGTTCAGCAGTTGGCGGCTAATTCAGTACGAATCTGCACTGCTTGCATTTCAGATAGAAGCAAGAGAACATTTCGCCTTTTGCTTACTGCAAGTAGCAGCAGCTTTCTCTTGCTTCACACTGTTATTTTATTATTCCAAAGTGCTGTAGGCACGTTATAGGACACAGAGAATTAATGAGTCCTGAACTGAGGAAGTGGCAGTCTTTGTACAGGCAGGACATGAAAAGTGAGACAAGAGGAAAAATAAAAAGATGAGGAGTGAGAAAGGAGGAGACAACAGTGTTCTTGGAGACTAATTGCACAGACACACTTTAATAGGCTTTAGAATTGTATTGGGTTTTTTTTGTAATTCTAATATGGTTCAAGCTAATATTAAATTCATGTTTGTTGCATAACTTACATACAGAATTAAAAAAAGGGTAATTAAGCTCACAGGCTCATGTCAACCTCAGATGCCAAAATGAAGACTGTACCCTCCCTAAGCTCCCTCTTCAGTCAATAAAAAGAGAGGGCTGAAGTGTGTTTCTCCCTAGCTGGTGTCCAGAGATGAAGCCTACAGAAACCACATTCTTAATGTAGGACCCTCAGCTACATGCCTAAAACCAAATAGGATGAATAGGAGTCTCTCTATGTGCTCTCAGGGCCATCCTGAATTACCTTTTGCCCTACCTCTGACTGCTTTTCTTTCCTAGAATTTGTCTTGAATCTAGTCCTTCAGAACAAAAATAACAGTGTTAGTAAAATGCTTCATATTTTCAAAACCTTAGCGCAAACCGTTCAGAATCAGGACGTGGTGGTAAGCGGCTTAAAAAATGCGGTTTTTTTCCTTACAGTCAGCTACTTAGCATACTAAATTCTGAAGATTCTATAAGTCTTTTAAGCTTTTTAGACTAGTACACACAACAAACATTCCCTTTGATAAGATCATGCATTAGAAAAATTAAGTACCTAAATAAACATCTCCTAGGTAATGTAGACTTTCTGGACATCAAGCAACTTTGCTCCTTCCTGTTCTTTCCATCCGTATTTCTAAAAAACCCAAGTGTTGGCTTCTATCAGTTCCCTTGCAAGAGAATTTTCCCATTAGGATAACTCAAGAGCAAAGCACTTGTGGGCTTTAATGGTGACAGACTGGGGCCATACTGGGGCTTTGAGGTTCCAGGCCAATTACATTATCTTGCAGCAAGTTATTTCCCCTGATAGATACTACATTATAGATAAAAGCAAAGAGATATTCAGTACAGAAACTGAACAAATGGAGGACTGTTCCCTTTATAGGCACCTAATGAGGAAAAATAATGATCAAAAAGGGTATTGAAGCAATGGGAGGTACTGAAAAGGAGGGCTTATCACTCAGTCAAAAGACACATCAGCCTGCAAAGAATTTGTGCTCAACGGTCAGCCCACCAGCAAAGAGGAGCTGTGAAGATGTCAAGAAACATTAAAATAGGAATCCAGAAGCTTGAGATAAATGTGGGACCTCAATTCCCACTAGTGCCGTTGAAGGATCAGGACTGTGCGTTATTGGAGAGCCTAAAACCATCACGAGCACAAACAATCCTGAGCAATCCTCTGAGATCAGCCTGCAGTACGCACTGCTGATTAGTAATACAGAGCCTCAAAACACCCAAGAAAGGGAAACAGCCCACTGAATACCAGTAACTGCTAGCACAACTTGCAGTTATTGAGTATGGTATAAGCACTCTAAACCTGTTTCTTCGGATAAGAAGCACAACTACATTGCACCTCTGAATCACACAAGCAATGTAGCTACACCAGCATCATGCTGTGCTTGGGTTACTTCAGCACGCTTATCAGCCATGGCACAGCATCATGTTAGCAGAGCTACAGCGGTGACATCTACGTCAATAAACAAATGTGCTCAAGAGAACCATCTGGGACTCAGGCCAACGGCCATGAAACCATCTGCACCTGTACCATTAAAACCTCTTGCCTTCCAAAACAGATTGGCAAGTGGTCCCTGGGCCATGCTAACGTGGTAAAAAAAGTATCCCTGGCCCATGGTAAAACACACCCAAGATTCACATGGGAGAGAGCGAGATGACCTCATCCAAACTGGTGCCATCAGCCATTGTAAGCATTCAACAATATGGACAACTCTGTCCTGGTGCTCAGGGACACCCCCACATGCCATTTAATGCACTGGTGTGGCTGTAACTTGCCTAGGACTGATGGAACAGCATCAGCTGGCTTCACATTTCCCCCGCCTTTTCTACCTACTGTTTCAAATTTCACTGTTTCATATTAAGAGCTGTATTTAACAGCTTCTTTGCCTTCCCACCCCCAGAAAGTGCTCCACGGGGCACTCGGGAGGATTCAATAGCAGTTAAAGCAGAATGTGTGAGTCAGAAGATTTAGCTCTGTAGCTCTGTCTTGGGTTTCTTCTCACCAAATTCCTGTGGGTCAGATTACAATCTGCTTCACTAATACCAGTCCAATGCAAATCCATTACCTTCACTGTACTTCTACTTCTGTAATCAAGACAACTGCAATGGAGTAATTCAGAGCATTTTGTCTTGAAACACTCTGCACTGGATTTCTAGTGGAGTGATGAAGTCAGATGATGGATTCCCATCCCTCAGCTGCAACTACCGCACTCAAGAGCTTATTACCAACAGTGCTTGAGGCCCCATGTGAGAGACATTATCATTATCATCATTGTAGAAGGATGAAGGGTTGTTTGTAATCTTTCAAAAAGCATCTCGTGGGGCTTTAGTAAGCACACCTGCCTGCACACCCTGCTCACCACTCATTCCATTCGCAGAGCACTCCCCAGAGGGACCCATCGGGACTCGGGTGGCACATACCCGCCCATCCAAAGCCAGGGGATCCTCACCTTCCCGAGGTCCTGGTGCTTTTAACTAACAACAGAAGAAGCCTAATCTATACCAATTGCCTAACTTTCACACAGCTACAGTTAGCTGAGGGGAACCTCACTGCTTCCTGGGACCTGGCCATCATGGGTATCAGCACAGACCTCCTGGCCAGCAGCATGTGATTTAAAATCTGTTTCAAGCTCAATTTTGGTGCCTAGCCCCAGTGCCATGCGCTAGCAGGTCTGCATACCCTGAGGTTCAACCAAACAGCTTCGCTCCACTGACTAAATCTGGTTAGAAATGGTGCCTCAACTCCAATTTGTGACAAATAGCTTAACTTTATATTACTTGAATGTCAAATCAGAGACAAGTTGTCTACCTTGGCACATCTGGAATGATGGATATATAGGAAGTGAAAGTCTCAGCAAAAAAAAAGAAACCCCAAGGCAAAAACAGGCCTTAAAATAGGTTTCAGCAGCAGTGATTTCTATTCCTGAGAGTTTCTCATAGATGGATGATATATGTGACAAGAGACTGACATGTCATATTGAAGGACTACCATACAGATACAAAGTCATAAATGTTTAATCCCTTTAAGCTAGAAACATCTGACATGAAAACAAACTCTCACCCCAATAAACCATTCAACTATTCATTTGATAATTTAAGCAACCCATTCTAACTGAGGAAACACATGAATTCCAATTTTCTTAATACTTCTTCCTTTAAGTGGAGTACAAACTCTTTTTTCTAGGCTGCCTTGTCTCCTATTAGCAATTGTATTTTCTGTTTCAAAGTCTCACACATTTTACAGAACTGCAGCAAAGGAAGAAATAATTTTTTTGTCTGCTGAACAGAGAAGTTAGCAAAGGCTCCAGGAATTTGTGATTTGGCCAGAGTCACACATGCAGCTGGTGAGAGCCACAAGGAAAACCAACAAACAAATATAGCACAGTCAAAAAATTAATATAATCTCTGCAAAATTGAGGGATAGAACCACAGGAGAAAATGAGAAGAAGAGAATAACTCCCCTGAATATAATTGTCATCAAAGAGTAACAGATTTTGCTAAACAAATGTGAAAAATAGATGCTGCATGGTACAGTGCCCTAAACTTCAAGCATCTTTTGTTTATTTGTTTTGCAATAGGTTTCTCAATATATCATTGAACTGTTCTTTGGCAGCTGTCTGCTACCAAAGAGACAGCATAATTTTCCTTCTTCCTAAAATTCATCAAATACTCAGCAATTAACTACTCATGAATTCAGCTTGCATTTTCAGTATTAAGGTTTTTAACCTATTCTATAGAAAGAAAACCCAAACTTGTACTTCAATAACGTCTCCCACTTTCCCTAAAAAGATTAACATATTATTTCAAAGGTAAGTGGAAAAGATGAAAATTCAAATCATTCAAGTTAGAAGTTACAACTTCTCAAAACTTTGAATGACTTCTAAGTGAGGAAGGAGAAAACTGTTTAGGCAAACTTTGATATTATCAGTAAGCTCATGATTAAAGTGTGAACCTCTGAAGACATGGGGTCTCACAGCTGCCTAAGAGAACAAGCGATGTTCTGCTGGGAATTGTCACATACCTTGAAATCTTCATTAATGCCAGCTGTCTCACTGAAGTGTTATGCTCGGTTCAGGTATCTACACTTGATAGATAGCAGAGAGCATTCCTACAGAAGTTATGTTTGAAGACAGCTAACAGGACCAAATAAAAGACAGTAATCAAAAATTTAAGACTTCAGGTCTAAGCAACTACCTGTTTTCCACACTCACTACGCGTCTCTGGATATCAGTCCTGAATACAATGAATTCAACTGATGCTTCACCACTGACATCAGTGGCAGCAAGAAACTGTCTCATCGCTTCCAAATTACATGCCTGACATTCTAAAATTGTTTCAGTTTGTCATCTTGGGAGTTTCAACCCCAAAAAACTTTGCTTTGCTATTCAGAGTAAGGATAGTGAAGTAACAGCATTTGCATGGCTTGTAAAACCAAGAAAATATGAAAATGAACATTTCTACAACTAATTTTAAGTAACTTCATATTAATTTTTCTAGCTTTTTTGTTTTTCTTTACCATTTATCTACAGTTCTTTAAACATACATATTTCTCCTCCCTTCAATTTCTTTCTTCCATTTGTTTTTCCTCTGTTTGCTTTCTAATCAAAGACCAAATTAAAACCACTTTCTTCTTCCTAAATGTCAGGTTTTATAGTACAAATCCACTACTGAAATTATTACCAGAGAAAGCTCTCTGTCTCCCATACTTCTGGGCTAAAAGATTGCAGTAGCAGATGAAATAAGGTTTTTATACTAAAAAGCCTAAAAAATACATTTCCCGAGAAGATACAATTTGTACAGGCAAAGTCTCTCAGACCAAGGATGGTCAAACTCTTTCAAATCTCATTAATAAATAGCCAATATAAACTAATTGGCTTATATGTTCTACTCCCTTTATTTAGGCACTTGACAACCCCAGCTCAATCCATTCTTATTGGATTCAGGAACTCAGAATACACTATTTTTGTTCAGCAGCCTGTTTGCCAACCCTATTTACTGAGGCAAATGCAGTAAGAGGAAAGTATTTCCCAACGGATTAGAAAAATGAAGGCTTCAAACTGTAACCGACCCTGCCAGTAGCACCGAGTTTTGCCTGCTCTTGTAGTTGGAAGCTGCAACAAAACCTTACGGACCATATGCCCCATAGAGTACTCGGTGTGTTCGATTGGTTAGCTGCTATAAGCAGCTTCAGCGGTCCAGGCTCTGTATAAAAGCTCACACATCATTACACACGATCATCATGATGACAAGTGCTTGCAGCGCCTGGATTTACTACAGCCACTATCCACTACTGTTCCTTGAGTGACAGTAAGGAACCACTCGATGTAGAACTGCTACTGAATTACTCTGACGGTTGTCTCTCCTTATGCTTTCAGAGGATGATGGCTGAACTTCAAAATAGTTAATTAATTTTTTTTTACCATTGAGCAACTGAAGAAAAAGGAAAACAGCTCAATTTAGCAACAGCTACGAGGGGACCGAGACAAAGCAAAAAGCAGATCTGGTAAGAGGGAAAAGCAAGTGCTGTGAACAGTTGGTTTGGTGAGAAAGCTGAAATATAAACATTGTGAAAGAGACATACGCAACGTGCTTATCAGACTGAAATAGCTGCTAAACAGAACTAAAAATAATAATTGAAATGCAGAGACCCTTTGCTTTTCAAAATAAACTTCAGTGCAAAGCACCGCAGTTATTAACTGCCATATGTCGTTGTTCACATTCCTCAGACAGACTCTTCCGCTGACCTGCACTTTCCAGTGTCAAGCCTGGGACAGGGATGCTGCATAAAACCATCAGCTTTAGCACCTCACCGACACCAGACACAAGCAGCTGTCACGCTGGTCGCTGAGGCCTAAAGGCTAATGTCACTAGCTGGGGCAAACCTTTCCAAGTGCCCCTCCCAAGGAAACCCAGGTTTTTCTGTTCCAGATAAACACAGCAAATTAATAGTGACTTGACCCATCAAGGATTTTCTGAGCTTTGAACCAGCCATGAATTCACTAGTTATTTTGTCTTCCTTTTACCTACATTCCCCAAAGATGAACTAAAACCCTGTTATCTCATTATCTGGAAAGAGATCTGGCTTTTTTCCTTTAAGCTCATGTCACACAAAACATTTTAAAACTCTCCCTATTAGGCATGTCCACAATACTACAACTACTTAAGGTGACAGAAAAAGTCCTTAACTTCCCAGAGCACAGAAGAGATAAAAATACCAACTTGAATTAATAGCTGGATGTATGAAAAAAGATTGCTATATTGCATGTCAACTTTTTTTAAAAAAAATTTGTAATATTGCTCCTTTAGTTTTGGTTCCGTGCACCTGACACCACTTTGCAAAAAAGAACTGCCTTTACAGTTTTGTTATGCTCTCAGTCTCACGCACCAGCGCGGTGCCTTGATGCAACAGCAGGTGCTATTCTTCACCAGTGTCGGTCTGAGATTAGGGTACTGTCTTTCTCCCTGAACCTCAGTACGTGCTCTTGTGGTAGGAAGAAGGCAAAGAGTCCAAGCAAGAACAGGAATGCTGACCTTGTTGCAAAGCGAAGCTTCTGTCCGTGTGTACAACCTCGTGCCCATGCAACAGCCAGACTAGAGACCACAGGAAATACACCAGGCAAGGAGCAGGGAGGGATACAGTTGGGAAAGCAAAGAGGAGCACAAAGACCTAGGAGACAACAGTGCTAAGAGGGGTGGGCAACCTGCTTTTGTCCCTCTGGAGCCCGAGAAGTAGCAAAGGCACACTGTCATTCCAGCCAAGACGACACAGCAGCAGCATGTCAGGCTGGAAAGCACTTCTCACCCTCTTCCACAGAGATGAGCTGAAGGTGGGAGCTGAACGGAGGATCCCATGGATCTCCCTTGCAGCTCCATGACCTTAGGAGAAATCATCCAGCCAACGAACGTAGCACACCTCTGGCAGCAGGGACACAACGACAGAAAAAATGGCATTCTCCTTGACTCCGATACGACACTTAGAGGTTGGACAATCACCAGCAAAGTTTACAGCACTCCACAGGTCAGAACGATAAATGCCATGACACCAGCAACCCAGCTCCAGCATGCCTACAAATCCAACCTGCTTCTGTGGCTCTCTGATGGTCCTTCTAAGGAGTCAGCTCCGTCTGCCTCATGTTGCCTGGGTGTCCCCGCCACTGGGACGGCGTAGGTAGCTGGGCACGCTTCCAGCCTGTCCTGGGACACAGGGATGGTGCGGCACCAAGCCCCGACCGACGTGCCTACAGCCCACCGAGCCCAGCGCTGGGCCCCACCGCTGAGGCAGCACAACGTGCTTTGGAGCTCCAGCTTCAAGCCACCGCCTCTTCGCATCTTCCTCCCCGTGTGCAGAAGGAGGATGATGGGGAGCTTCGGCAGGGGGGTTGGACGAGATGACCCCCAGAGGTCCCTTCCAACCCCTACCATGCTGTGATTCCGTGATTCCCCCTGCCCAGCCGGAGGAGGAGGCGAACTGGCCGGCGCCGCCCAAGCACGGAGATGCCGGCGGCAGGAGAGGTCCCCTCCCGGGGGGATCACACGGGACCCCCGAGGTGGGAGGGGGGCAGCCAGCACCGCGCTGAGCCGGGAGCTGCCCGGCTGCGGTGCCGCGGGGCGGGGGGAGGCTCAGCCCGGGACACGCAGCCGCACCCCCGGCAACAAGTGCAGCCCTCCGGCCCCGGAGGGAGCTCCCCAGCGCTCCGCCGCCACGGCCCGGCCCGGGGGACACGGGGCGAGCCCCCCGCCCGTGCCCGGCCACTCACCCGCCCGTCTCGGCTCCCGAGTCCACGCAGTCGTCCTCGCCGCCGGGCTGCTTCTCCATGGCGGCGGCGGAGCTCCGCGCTCCCCCGCCCTGCTTCCCTCGGTCCCTCCCGCGGGGGAGCAGCGGCTGCCGCCACCTC
>Ga0065711_1001208_pt1 | contig 47774 bp, 39 predicted proteins | sample Hoacrofraction12_FD_59098 | JGI IMG/M metagenome (GOLD analysis project Ga0065711, IMG submission 59098) | Hoatzin crop microbial communities from Cojedes, Venezuela - Epithelial fraction 12 v2 (version 2) | ecosystem: Host-associated > Birds > Digestive system > Esophagus > Crop | place... | reverse complement strand
GGGGGTGATAGTCGAGCCTGCGAGACTTCACCCTCGGACTCGGCGTCATATCTCTATCTCTCGACCCTGAAGGGGTCGCCGAGTGAGCGAGTATGCCGAGCTGTCCTGCCCACCGGACTGCCGGCCGCTATGCGCATCGTCACCACTCATCACACGACCAGTGGCATAGCAGGCTGCTCGGCGACCCTTTCAGGGTCGATTTCCTCTACTCATCCGCTATCCGAGGGTAAAAAATCTTCGCTTCGCTTCGATTTTTCACCCCCGGTTACTCAGGCGCGTTGCGCACGACCCTTTCAGGGTCAGGCGTAGTGGGGCGCCATGGATATCCGAGGGTGAAGTCTCGCAGGCTCGACTATCACCCCCGGTTAAGCAATCGCTTCGCGAATGACCCTTTCAGGGTCAGGCGCGACGCCCTTTCAGGGCCTGGAATTGCGTTTTTTAATTGTTAATTGTTAATTGTTAATTGACTGAAAAAAGCGCCTTGCGGGGCGCTTTTTTCAGTCGTAGAAGTTCCAGCTGATGCCGAAGTGGAGGCCTTGGGGGTTCATGGGGTAGTGGGGCGCCCAGAAGTAGTTTCCGTCGCTTTGGTTCACGTGGTAGTACTGGACGTAGAAGCGTGTTTTCTTCAGGTAGAAGTTGGCATAGACGGAGATGAGTGGGTAGTTGCCGATTTGGATGCGGCTGTCTTTGTTCTGGGTCATGAAGAGGCCGACGGCGGGTGAGTAGTCGGGGGCGTAGTACTTGGTGAAGTAGGTCATGTCGGCGCCAAGCTCGCAGTGGAGGACTTTGGCGATGCGGAAATCGAAGTATATATTATTATAGGTGTTGAGGCGTGGCAGGGGCAGTACGTCTTCGTTTGTGGTGGTTTGGAAGGTGACTTCGTTTTCGAGGTGGAGGGGTCCGAAGCGGAAGTTCTGCTGCAGGCCGAGGTGGACGACTTGTATGTTGCCGCTCTCTTGCATGGCAAGGGCGTTGTGGGTGTAGTGGGCGGTGCCGTCGTCGTCGGTGGAGTAGAGTGTGCCTTGGTCGGCGATATAGACCATGTTCTTGATGTTCTCCACGCCGGCTTTGAGCTGTGTGAATCCGCCCATGTTTCGTCCGAAGGTGTAGCGGGGCAGGGTGAGGGTGGCCATGAGGCGGGTCTGGCTGATGCGGTCGAAGTCGTTGTCCCACCAGGCGTGCTTGGCGTGGTAGGTGCTGTAGAAGGGGCTGGGCTTGACGTTGCTGAGCAGGGCGCTGACGTCGAGGCGGGCGGTGTCGCCAAGGAGGGGGATGTTGAGGTCGGCCTGGCCAGAGAGGCGCAGGTCGCCTGCGTTGTCGCCTGCGACGTTGAACTGGGCCTGTGCGTTGTAGTGGAGGGTGTGTCCCTGGGTGCGTATGAGCTGTGCGCCGATGACGATGTCGCTCTGGGTGAATTTGCGGCGGCTCTCGGTGGTTGTGGCTGCGGAGGCGAGGGTGTCGGGCATGGCGTAGCGGCTGTGGACGAATCCGACGTAGGCGTTGATGCCGGCGAGGGCGTATTTGTTGAATCCTTCGCGCAGGGAGAGGCCGAGGTAGTTGCTGATTTGGGTGTAGCGGTAGTGGTTGCTGGCGCTGTCGCCGGGGAGGAAGTCGTAGGTGTAGAAGTCGGTGGGGTTCTCGTAGCTGCGGTAGTTTTTGCGCATGCTCCTGAGGGTGAAGGTGTGGAAGATGCTGGTGACTGGCACGAATTCGCGTCGCAGGCCGTGTATGCTGTCGCTGTCCACGCGTGTGAATCCGATGTTGTATCGGTGGTTGAGGTAGATGAGGTCGTGCTCCTGCCGGTTCCAGGTCTTGGTGAGGTTGGTGGGGATGTCTCCGGAGCGGTAGCTTTGTGAGAGGTCTTCGGGGTTGGTGATGTAGATGTCGTCTTCAATTCCGCCGTTCTCGCCCATTTTCATGAAGTTGTGGGTGTAGTGGAAGTGGAGGTCGTAGCGGTCGCCGAGGTAGTTGGCGAAGGCGGTGGCGTTCATGAAGGAGGTTGACTGGTTGTCGTAGTAGCCTTTGCCGTAGATGTAGTCGAAGTAGCCTCCGAAGTTGAGGCGCTTGCCGATGTTGTTGGCGAAGAGGGCCTGGAAGTGGTCGTCGCCGCTGGTTTTGCTTCCGCACCACTGGTAGGTGAGGTTCATGTAGGGCGACTTGGTGTTGTAGTATTTGAACTGGCCGTCTTGCTGGAAGAACTGGGTGAACGGGGTGATGAAGATGTAGTAGTCGTCGGCCTGGCGCTCCATGTAGATGCGTGAGAGGCGGGGGCTGCCGAGGTTGGAGAGGGAGCTGTAGTGGCCGGTGGGTCCTTCGTTGTGGTTGGCGTTCTGGAAGCGGTGGCGCAGGGTATCGACATCGGCCGGTGTGCGGGTGCCGACGATGGGGTCGATGGTCCATGCGCGGACATCGACTGGCACGTTCTTCTTGCGCTTCTTGCCGTTTTCGCCATTGATGGAGTCTTCGCCGGCAATCATGTCTTTGTCGGTGTTGGTCTCGAGGTCGCCGATGATGCGCTGCGCGGCGGCAGGCATGGCGAGCAGGAGAAGCAGGAGGAGCAGGGCGAAGCGGCTCGGGGCGTGTGTGGGCATGGCGAAAAGGGGAGTGGGCGGAAAAGGGGTTCAGAAGAGGAATCGGAGGACGAACTCGGCGATTTTCACGGCCAGGGCGCCAAAGCCGACGCAGAAGAAGAGGGTGCGGTCATCCTTGGGGCCGAGGAAGTAGATGAGGATGGCGGCGAGGAAGCCCACCATGAAGACGGCATTGAGCACTGCGCGGGCGTTTTCCACTCCCGCGCGGCGCTTCTTTGGCCTGTGCCAGCGGCTCTGCCCTTTCTCCTTGGCGAGGCTGTCGGCAATGATTTGGTCGATTTCTTCTTCTTTCATGGCTTATTTCAGGGCGTCTTCCACTTCCTTGGCGAGTTCGTTGAAGAGGTCAACGGTCTTCACGCGGAAGCGGGCAGAGCCTTTGTAGAGGGTGCCGTTCTTGGAGATGGCCTCGGCGTCGGTAATCCAGTCTTCGGCGGCAATGCGCTCAGGCACTTCGGTGAGGCTGTAGGTGTAGATGATGTTGCTCATGGTGACGGTGACGCTGCTGGCATCCACGGCGAGGCTGAGCAGGTAGTTCACTTCGGCGTAGTCCTTGGCGAGGGTCTTGTTGGTGAAGACCATTTCCTCGTGGGCCTGGCACTCAATGACGCCGGCGAGGATGTCGGACTGCAGCACGCGGGCGTAGTCGAGGTTCTTGAAGTAGTTGTCGTCGCGCCACTTGCCCTGCTCGGTGTTGGGCAGATAGCGGAAGCTGGCCCACTGCTGCAGGCGGCCGATGGCTTCTTCCTTGCTCATTCCGGCAGGCAGGGCGATGGTTTTGGTGAAGACCACGCGGCCATTCTCCTCTGGCACCGCACCGGCCAGATAGTTCTCCTGCGGCATTTTGCCTTCAAAAGTCTTCTTCATAAAGAGCTGTGCCTGTGCCTCGCCGGCAAAGAGTGCGCTGACGGCCACGGCCAGCATAATCATCCATTTTTTCATTGTTTCTGCGTTTTTAGTTGGTTGGTTGAGGTATAAAAATTGGAGTTTCGCTGCAAAGATAGCGAAAAACCGCGAAACGGCGTGCATGGTTGGGCGAAAAATCTGCACCGGCGCGGGTCAATGGGCGCTCCGCTTGGTCAGGCGGATGGGATAGGACAGGGTGACTTCGGTGAAATCGGCCTTGCCCAGGTGGGCCTTCACGGCGGCGCCAACGGCCAGTCCGCCCAGCGAAGGGAAGTGGTAGCGCAAGCCCACGCGCTCGTAGTAGCCCTTCTCCACCACGGTGTCGGCGTGCCAGCCCATGTGGCGCCGCAGGTAGAAGCCCAGCGCCACGTGCATGGACCAGTTTTTCCAAAACACTTCGTGCTTCAGCGCCAGGGCGTAGCTCCACTTGTAGTATTTCTCGTCGGTCCAGCCGTCGATGAGGTCGAGCTTCTTGATGTGGTCGAGGTAGGGGGTGTAGAACACGTCGAAGCCCACGCCCGAAGCCCAGCGGCGCGCATAGCGGTACATGAAATCGACTTGCAGGGAACCCATGCCATAGACATTGAAATGGTCGGCCTCGGGCAGGATGTCGCGGTGGTTCCAGTCCTCCAGCAGGCTCTTTCCGCAGAAGCCGGCGGTGACGAGCATGTAGGCGTAGGGGCTGAACGGCTCGCGCAACCGCTCCCAGTTGCTGCCAGCGGCATGGGCAGGCGAATAGATGATGCCGATGCTGGGGCCGAAGATGTTGGAGCCCTTGTTGGGCCGGTCGAGCGCGCCATTGCTGTGATGGTAGAACTCCACGCCGGCGCGCACGCCCCACTGCGGCTGGAAGTAGTAGGTGGCATAGCCCGCGGCCACGAAGTGGATGAGCCAGCGCGAGCCAATGAGGTAGTTGTCTATGTCGTCTTTCTCGTTGTAGTAGAGGGTGTTAAATCCCAATCCCACGCCCAGCGCGTAGGCAATTTCCCAGTGGCGCGTGCGCAGCAGGGGGCGCTCAAACTCGGCGTAGGCGCTGAGCGTGTTGCCCAGGTGCGACATGTAGTCCACCTCGCCCTCGCGGTTCCACAGCTGTTCCTCCACGCGGTGCATCCTCACGCGGTTGTTCCAAGCGTAGCGCAGGCCAAGCGTGATGTTGGGATAGCCGAAGTCGGAAGCAAACGCATCGCTGTCCTGTGGCAGCGTCTGCCAGTGCGCCTCCGCCGTAAGGGAGAACGTCTCCTTCTTCTTCAACCAGCTCCGCACGCTCTTGTCCCAGCCCAGCACGCCGCCTGGGTTTGCGCCCAGCGAAAAGCCCCAGCGCTTCATCGGTTTTTCCTCAGCGGCTGCCGTTCCGGCCGTTGTTTCTGCTGCAATGTTTGCCTCAGCAGCGGCGTTTGCTTTTGCTTTGGAAATGCTGTCGGCAGCGGCAAAAGCGGAATCCGCAGCCGCGCGTTCCTCCGCCGTCGGCAGGATGCTTGTGGCCACGCCCTCAGCGATTTGCGCCGCCACAGGAACAGCACAAACCCACCAAAGCAATATGACTACAAGCCTATTCATCGTTAATTGTTAATCGTTAATTGCCACGCGTCGCACCGCGAATTATTATTTATTAATTATTATTTGAGAAAAGACTTTCTCCACCAGCCTCGGCAGCGCGTACTTCCCAATTTCCTCGGGCGCCACCCACACATAGCCCTCGGGCAACGGCGGGCGCTCGCTGCAGTCGAGCAGATAGACGTCGGCGAGCAGGATGCGGTGGGTGAGCACATGCTTCAGCCCCTGCCGCAGCAGCACTGCCCCTGCGGCCCACTCGGGCAGCGCGACGGGCTCGCTCGGACGCGACGGATTTTCCGCAATGGGCGGTTCCCACAGCCCTTGCCAGATGTCGCCAGCGGCACGCTGATGCAGCGCGATGCGGCCGCCAGAGCGCGCCACCACGTAGGTCATGCACCGCGTCTTCACCGCCGTCCGCCCCTGCTTCACAGGCAGTTGCGCCACGCGCCCCTCGCTCCGTGCCGAGCAAGTCACGGCCAGCGGACAATCGCTGCAGAGCGGCTGGCGCGGCGTGCAAAGCGTGGCCCCGAAGTCCATCATCGCCTGATTGAAATCGGCCGACGCCCCTTTCGGCAGCAGTTCCTGCGCCAACTGCGCAAACGTCTTCTTGCCCTCGCCCGTGTCGATGGGCGTCGAGATGCCGAAGTGGCGCGCCAGCACGCGGTAGGCATTGCCGTCCACCGCCGCGTGGGGCAGCCCGTAGGCAAAGCTCGCGATGGCCGCCGCCGTGTAGTCGCCCACGCCCGGCAGTTTCCTCAATCCCTCGAAAGTGGTGGGGAAACCGCCTGCCTCCGCCACGGCCTTCGCCGCAGCGTGCAAGTGGCGGGCACGCGAATAGTAACCCAGCCCCTGCCACTCGCGCAGCACCTCGTCCTCCGTGGCCTGCGCCAGCGCCATGACCGTAGGCCAGCGCCGCATGAACCGCTGCCAATAGGCCGTGCCCTGGTCCACACGCGTCTGCTGCAGGATGACCTCGCTCAGCCAAATGGCGTAAGGGTCAGCCGTTTCGCGCCACGGCAAATGGCGCCCATGCTCCCTGCCCCACCCGATGAGCGCGGCGGAAAAGGGATGCATCGGCCCTGGCTCAGCAACCGGACTTTCGGGCACAATCATACTCTTCGGCGCAAAATTTCCTGCAAATTTAGGCATTTTCCGCCGTTTCAACAATTCTCAATCGTTAATTGTTAATTGTTAACTGTTAATTTTTGCGCCCGTCAGTCCAGATGGAACACCTCGTTGATGGGCACCGTCACGGGCGAATTGTCCGGATTGGTCTCCATGATGTCCGCCATATACGCCCACCACTTCTGCGTGGTTTCGTCGGCTCCCATGTCCTGCGAACTCTGCTCGCCCTCTATCTCCTGGTAGGCAAACAGGATATTCGTGTCGGGGTCGTGGAAAATGCTGTAATTGCCCACGCCAGCGTCCTTGATGCCCTTTTTCAGTTCGGGCCAAAGGGCCGCGTGACGGCGCTGATACTCCGCCTCCATGCCGGGCTTGAGAAACATTTTGAATGCGAATCGTTTCATAGTCTTTGTCTGTTTTTCCGCGCGCCGGCCGCCAAGCCACGCGCGCGCATATATATTATAGGTGTAATTTATCGTCTCTTAGGTGCAATTTCACGGCGGCAGTACATCGCGCAGCCTTCGGCAGTACGTCCTTCCGCCTTCGGCAGTCCGACTTCCGCTCCGCAAATTTAGACATTTTCCGCCAATCCCCCGCCATGACTTGCGAAAAACTTCCTGCCTCATTATGAAGTAGACCGCTTTTTTAGTGCCTTTACTTCTTAAAAAGGCAAGTCCTTGTAGATTGTTTCTTCTTCAGCAATGAAATTATTTTGCTGCAAAGCAACCTGCATATCGGGAATGTGTTTGATATAGTCCTCTGCTGTGCCCACATCATCTAATTCAAGTCTTCTCCGCTTGCCTAGTGCAAGAAAATCTTCCTCCATTTCAATGCCCAAGAAGCGCCTGCCAAGCAAGGAGGCAGCAACACCTGTTGTGGCACTTCCTGCGAATGGGTCGAGAATCCATTCTCCAGGTTTTGTGCTGGCCAAAATAATTCGCGCGAGCAGTGAAAGCGGCTTCTGCGTTGGATGCTTGCCCTGTGTTTTTTCCCATTTCGCAATGGCTGGCAAACGCCAAACATCGGTCATTTGCTTTCCGTCGTTGATTTGCCGCATGAGTTCATAGTTATAGTAATGAGGCACGCGCGGACTTTTCCTGGCCCAGATGACAAATTCTGAGGAATAGGTGAAGAAACGGCAAGAAATGTTGGGCGGTGGATTGGTCTTTGCCCAAGTAATGACATTGAGAATGCGAAATCCTGCTTCCGTCAGGCAATTTGCCACTGAAAAGATGTTGTGGTAAGTGCCGCTAATCCAGATTGTCCCGCTTTCTTTCAGCTTATCCCTGCAGGCAGAAATCCAATCTAAATTGAAGTTTTGTATGCTTTCAGGCGTTCCGCCTTTGTCCCATTCACCTTTGTCCACACAAACGACCTTGCCGCTCTGTACGCTGATGCCGCCATTCGACAGGAAATAAGGCGGGTCGGCAAAAATCATGTCGAACTTGAAGTCGAATGCACGCAGCAATTGCTGGCATTCTCCCTTTAGAAGTGTGAAGTCGCGATTACGGCTTTTAAAGTATGGAAACACTGAAGCCATTATTGCTGTTCGGTCTTGACTTTCTCTATAAATTCATTGAGGCTTTTAAGATTGTAGAGAGAGGGAATTGTATTGAAAGCCTCTTCCAGTTGTTACTTGCCGCTTGCCATCCTCCACCGTCTGTAATCCAAACAAACTCAAAATCAGGGATCTTTTGTATTTTTGATGCAATTTCAGAAAAGGAGCGTGCAGTTTCGTTTAGCTTTGAACCGCCGCCACTGAAGAAATTTACTTCAATAAGATAGGTCGTAATCTTTGTCTTGATGACAAAATCAAATGTCTTTTTGTCTTTGCCGAGGACACTTAGTTCTTTGAATTTAGTTGACGGTTCCTCTGTGTCGAAGATAATATTATTTCGTTTTAGGATATTTGCGATTTTGTTCGCCATAATTTTTCCACTCCGATTTTTTCGTGCATTGGTGTCCAACCCTGTTTCTATGCCAAAGACATAATCAACCACATTAGTGATATTCTTGTCTTGAAAGACTTTCGTCAATCCTGTTTTATCAAAATATTCTTTAACGCGTTCAGGCGAAGATGAAAATTCATGTAATTTTATGGACGAGCCGTCTTGTGCAGCTATCACGCTATCATACTCACTACGGACGGCAATGAGAATCTGGAGAACTTGGGGTTCAAAGACTTTGGGGTTTTCATTCCAGAGTTGTTCAATTGCCTCATGCATATTCTCCTTGCCTAATAGATAATTAAGTTGATGAAGTTTCAGAGAGATCTTATCAACGTTCTCTTTAATCTTAGGGAAGTCGCAATAAAAATCCAAAGAGCGATTTGTTTCAATAAGTTGCGACATGAATAATTGGAAATCCTTTTTCATCATTTAAAAGAGTCGTTTTATAGTTTTTTTGATAATTCCAAATCAGCAATTCGCTGAGCATTCCTCTTGTTGAGGCGTTTGCATTCAGAGAGCGCATGGCTTTTACGCGTTGGATGTTGTAGTCTTTGTAGAGATCGTCAAAGAAATGATCCGATGTGTCAGAGTTGCTAAGCATCAGCAGGCATCCTTTCCGCGTAAGTCGTTCGAAGAACTTCTGGAGTCGTCTTTGGTCGCTATCGTCAAATTGCTCTTTTGAGTAAGATGTGAAACTTGAAGTCTCACTCAAAGGGCGATAGGGCGGATCTAAGTAGGCGAACGTGCCTGCAGTAGCGAAGAAATCCGTCGTTTCGAAGTCGCCGCATAGGATTTCTGCTTTCTGAAGGACTTCGCTGTCAGCCATAATTGTCTCTGCATCGCAAATCGTGGGATGGGCATATCTTCCGAAAGGAACGTTGAACTGTCCTTTTGAGTTTACACGGTAGAGACCATTGAAACAAGTACGATTCAGAAAAATGAAACAAGTCGTGTTCTCAACGTCAGATAGTTCACCTGCATTAAACGTTTGCCGCATTTGCAGGTAAAACTCCTTCCTCTCAGCTTCATCTTTTAGTTTGAAATAGTCCGTTTCGCATTTCCGAAGCGATGCAATAAGTTTCTCTGGCTGCTGCTGAATGGTCTTGTAAGCCCTTATTAGGTCTGGGTTTATGTCGTTTATAACAGCTTTCTGGATATTCGGAAACTGTTGCATCATCGCAAAAAACACAGCACCGCCACCTATGAAGGGTTCTATGTAGGTGAAACCTGCGGTTTCATTCAGCTCATGGGGCAAACTACGCATAATTACAGGCAGCAGCTGACGTTTTCCGCCAGCCCATTTCACAAAAGGTTTTGCTGCATGCAAAGAAGTTTCAGATTGTCCCATGGAGAATGTGAGGTGTTTCGATGATGCAAAGATAGCAAAAATTTTGCAGATTTCAAATCCTTTTCACCTCACCACATTGAAGCGGTCGGGCACCTCGCGCTGCGGAACGGGCTCATGCTGGGTCGATTTCATGAGCCACGCCACGTTGTCGGCCAGGGTGCGCATGGTCTGCAGGCCCTCAGGGTCGCGCGCCACCTCGCCCTTGGTTTGCCCGTAGGCCAGGTTCCAGTATTGGCTGGTGGCGACGGGCATGTTCGACATCATGGCATACATGTTGAGGCGCTGGAAAGTGGTTGTGGCACCGCCGCGGCGCGCCACGACGACGGAGGCGAAAACCTTGTTCTGCAGGTTGCGCTGGCAGGAGTAGAACACGCGGTCGAGCAGGGCGCACAAGCTGCCGTTGGGACCGCCGTAATAGGTGGGGCTGCCCACAATAAGTGCCTGGCAATCAGGCAGCAGCGTGCGCACTTGGTGGTAAACGTCGTCGTCGAACGTGCAAAAGCCTTTCCGCCCGCACATGCCGCAGGCAATGCAGCCCTGCATGGCCTTCACGCCAATCCACACAATCTCGCTTTCCACGCCGTTCTTCGCCAGTTGGCTGGCCACTTCCTCCAGCGCGCGCTGCGTGTTGCCGTCGCGGTGGGGACTGCCATTGATGAGTAGTGCTTTCATATCTTTTCTTAGAATTACGTTTTTTGTCTTCAAAAATGCAAAAATCGCCCATTTCATCGAGGATTTTGCCTATTTTCTGGTCTGCGAAGCGAGTCTAAAAAGAAATTACGCAAAAACTACGCAAATCTTCAAAAATCGCCCATTTCATCGGGAAAAATCGGGAAATTTCGCCCAAAACCCTCACACTTCCACCCCGTGCTCAATTTTGTTGTTGATGGGGTTGGCGTAGATGCCGAGGAAGATGTCCTGCAGCGTGTCGGGCTCGCTGATGTCGAACTGGCGGAGGGCGGCGATGTGGTCCATGAACTGCGCCTTCTGCTCAGGCGTGTAGCGGTCGGCGTAGCGCTGCTGGCCGTAGCGCAGGTCGTGCGCAATGAAATTGTTGGCGGACAGCTGGTAGGCCTCCACGATGCGCTGGTCGAGCAGCCGCGCCACCTGCTGGTGATATTGGTTGTTGGTGCTTTCGGCAAACTGCATAAGTTCCTCGTGCTGAATGGGTTGGCAGAACGTGATGCACACGTCGCCCTTCTGCTGCGTGATGCCCGTGAGGATGCTGTTGGTGTCCTCGCCCGGCTTCTTGATGTATTTCTCAAAGCGGCTTTCGTAGAGTTCAAGCGCCTTCAGAATGTCGCACGATTCCCATTCGTAGCTCACGCTCACCGGCACGATGTGCAGTTCGTCGAGCGCGCTGATTTTGTCCTCCGGCTTCGACAGGCAAAACATCTTGATGATGCCCTGGTCCGTGCGGTCAATGCCGTCCTTGGTGCGCCCGTTTCGCTGCGCAATCCACACGCTTTCATGCTTTTGGCAGAGGTCGTAGCGGATGTAGTCCGACAGGTGGCGGCTGCTCATGTAGAAGTCCTTCATGTTGCCGCCGCGCTCCACGCGAAACATCTTGTTCGACTTCCCGATGTCGATGATGAGCGGCGACGACATCAGGTTGGCGCCAAACGTTATCTCCGTGGTTTCGTGGCCGTTACGGTAAAGGATGTACTGCATGAGGCAGGAGTCGAGCACGATGTCGCGGTGGTTCGACACGAAGAGGTAGCGCTCCTCGGGCCGCAGCTGCTCAATGCCGTGGTAGGTGAAATGGTTGATGGAGCGGCGGATGACCTGCTCGTTCACGCACTTCATCACCTCCAGCTGGAAGTCGCGTATGGTCTTGAAGCCCAGCACCATGCGCCGCACGTCCTCCACGCTGCGGTCGGGATAGACGTAGCCGCAGAGCAGGCTGAAGAACTCGCTGCGCACCAGCCGGCGCATGGCCGCGGGAATCTCGCTGTCGTAGTAGGGCCGGATGTCGTCGAATCGGCTCGGTTCAGTGCTGTTCATTTGTTTCTCAAGTCTATGAATTTCACGGGTTTGCGGCTTTTCGCCGGAAAGACTACGGGCTGCAGTTCGGCCGCCGGCACCAGTTCAATATTTGGCGCCACGCGCAGTTTGGCGCGGAAACGGTCCTTCAGCGCCTTCACCGCCCTGGCTTTATCCTCCTCCGAAAAGCCCTCCATGCCGCTGAGCGCCAGGCGCACCGTCACGTCGTCGGTGCCGGCGTCGGTGGTGCCAGCCACGATGCAGTAGAGCAGCACCTCGTCCAGGTTGTCGAGCACATCGTTGATGGCGGGCGGATAGAGCGTCGTGCCCTTCAGTTTAATCATATTGTTCTTGCGGCCCACGAGCGGCGTCAGGCGGTAGCTGTTGCGGCCGCACGGGCAGGGCGCAGTGACCTTTGCGCAGACGTCGCCAGTGCGGAAGCGGAGCAGCGGCATGCCCTCCACGCCCAGCGTCGTCACCACCACTTCGCCCACCTCGCCGTCGGCCACGGGGCGGTTGTCCTCGCCAATGATTTCCACGATGATGAGTTCGGGGTGCACATGGCCGCCCACGCCGTGGGGGCACTCGCTGAACGTGGCGCCCATCTCCGTGCTGGAGTAGGTGGCAAAGAGTTGAACCTCAGGCCATTTCTCATGAATTTTGCGCCCCAGCAGGTTGAGGCTGAAGTCCTGATTGCGCAGGCCTTCGCCGATGCCGATGATGCGCTTCACCGAGCACTTGTGGTGGTCGATGCCGTGCGCCTCGGCCCACGCCACGAGCTTCAGGATGAACGACGGCACGCACATGATGGTGTCGGGCTTGAGCCGCTCAATCGTGTCCCACTGCAGTTCCGGAATGCCGTTGCCCACGCGTATGATGCTGGCGCCCAGTTCCCTGATGCCCAGGAAATAGGCCAGCCCGGCCATGAAGCGCTTGTCGAGCGTCGTCATCAGTTGCAGGATGTTGCCTGGCCGCAATCCCGCGCAGGCAAACGATTTCTTCTCATTGTAGGCCAGCCGCTGCAGGTCCTTCTCCGTGCAGGCAAACGTGACGGGCTCGCCCAGCGTGCCGCTCGTCGTGATGTAGTCCACGATTTTCTCCTTAGGCACGCACAGGAAATCCTCGTTCCGCCGCTGCAGGTCCGCCTTCTCCGTCATGGGCAGCCGCTGCAAGTCGCTGAGCGTCAGCACGCTGCTTGGGTCTATGCCCTGCTCGCGAAACATCTGCTGGTAGTAGGGCGAATGCGCCGCCAAGTAGGCCATGGCCTCCTGCAGCTTCGTCTCCTGAAACCGCTCAATCTCCTCGGCCGAGCGAAATTCTATGTCGTTCTTGAAAATGTCCTCACTCATAGTTCACGAAAATCAATGCGAAGCACTGCGCTTCATCCTGCAAAGATAAAGAAATAATTTCGCCCACAACAATTTTGCTTCGTTTTTTTGCAAAATGTCCTCCGTGATTTTCGCTTTTTGCCGAAAAGATTTTATGCAAAAACGGCAATTTTATGCACTTTTGGGTGAAGAGGTGGGGGATTTCGGAGGCGAAAATGGGGCGGAAAGGCGGTGAAATTGCAACGTTTTGATTTTGAACGATTTATGATTTTGCTGCGGTGGGTGCGGAAAAAGAAGGCGTTCGTTTTTGAAAAGGAAGCGCTTCGTTTTCGAAAAAGAAGACCTTCGTTTTGCAAAAAGAAGGGCATCTTTTTGCACATGGTCCGAGGCAGCAAAGAATCTGCGGCTGCATATTATGCGGTATATGCAGCGGCTGGCGCGAAAAGGACTTTGCTTTTCGGGAAGCAAAAACTTTGCATCTTGGAAAGCAAAATCTTTCCTCTTCAAGGACAAATGTTGGAAAAATGGTTCTCCGTATGGACCTCCCGGACTGAGGCAGCGGGAACTACTCGTAGGCTTGCTCGTGAACGCCTTTGACGGCGCGGCCGGATGGGTCGTTCACGTTCTGGAACGAGGCGTCCCAGGCGATGGCCTCGGCAGTGCTGCAGGCCACGCTCGGCACGCTGGGCACGCAGCGGGCGGCGCTTTCGCTGGGGAAATGCTCCTCGAAGATGCTGCGGTAGAAGTATTCCTCCTTGTTCATGGGCGGGTTGATGGGGAAGCGCTCGGCGGCATGCGCCATCTGCTCGTCAGTGACCTGCGAACTGGTGAGGGCCTTGAGCGAATCAATCCAACTGTAGCCCACGCCGTCGCTGAATTGCTCCTTCTGGCGCCAGGCAATGCTCTCGGGCAGCATATCGGCAAATGCCTCGCGCACAATGCGTTTCTCCATGCTCGTGCCGGGGCACATCTTGGCGGCGGGGTTGATGCGCATGGCCACGTCGAGGAATTCTTTGTCGAGGAAGGGCACGCGCCCCTCCACGCCCCATGCGGCCAGGCTTTTGTTGGCGCGCAGGCAGTCGTAGAGGTGGAGTTTGCTCAGTTTGCGCACGGTCTCCTCGTGGAAGGCCTGCGGCGTGGGCGCCTTGTGGAAGTAGAGGTAGCCGCCGAAGATTTCGTCTGCGCCTTCGCCGGACAGCACCATCTTGATGCCCATCGACTTGATGACGCGGGCCAAAAGGTACATCGGCGTGCTGGCGCGGACGGTCGTAACGTCGTAAGTCTCAATGAAGTAGATGACGTCGCGCAGGGCATCGATGCCTTCCTGCACGGTGTAGTTGATTTCGTGGTGAACAGTGCCGATGTGCTGTGCCACGAGCCGCGCTTTCCCCAGGTCGGGCGCGCCTTTCAGGCCCACGGCGAAGGAGTGGAGGCGGGGCCACCAGGCGGTTTCGGCGCCCTCGGTCTCAATGCGCTTGCCAGCATATTTGGCGGCCACGGCGCTGACGATGCTGCTGTCGAGGCCGCCGCTGAGCAGCACGCCGTAGGGCACGTCGCTCATCAGTTGCCGCTTCACGGCGTCGCTCAGGCTCTGGCGCAGCAGGGCCACGCTCTCGGCATAGCCCTCGCCCGCCGTTTCGCCAGGCAGGACGCGCGGCGCATTGTCGGCCACGGCGTCGTAGGCCTCCCAGTCGCGGTGGTACCAGCGGTGCTGCTTGCCCTCGCCGCTCCAGAAGTAGTGGCCCGGCAGGAACGGTTCGTAGCGGTCGCACTGCCCTTCGAGGGCCTTCAGTTCGCTCGCCACATAGACCTTTCCGTCGTCGTCATAGCCGATGTAGAGCGGAATGACGCCGATGGGGTCGCGGCCGATGAGGTACTGGTCGCGCTCCTCGTCGTAGAGCGCAAAGGCGAAAATGCCGCTCAGTTCCTCAAACAGTTCCAGGCCCTTGTCGCGGTAGAGCGCGAGAATGACCTCGCAGTCGCTGCCCGTTTGGAACGCGTATTGCCCGGCGTAGCGCTGCCGCAGCGCGCGGTGGTTGTAGATTTCGCCGTTCACTGCCAAAACCTGCTTGCCGTCGGGCGAGAAGAGTGGCTGCCGGCCGCTCTCGGGGTCCACAATCGACAGCCTTTCGTGGGCCAAAATGGCGGTTTTGCCCACGTAAATGCCGCTCCAGTCGGGTCCGCGGTGCCTGATTTTCTGCGCCATGCGCAATGCTTTCTGCCGCAACTCCGGCGTCTGCTGCTTCACATTGAAAATGCCTACAATTCCACACATAATGTATCGTTTTTTGACTTTTTGCTTTTGAAATGGGTTGCAAAGTTAGCAAAAGTTTAGATACAATGCAAATTATTTGAGAAAAATGTAAGGTTTTCTGCGGAAATAAAATCAAAACGGCAATAAGACAGGCGCTTTCGTGGCAGTTTGCAAAAGAAAAGCGCACTCCATATTATATATATAGAGCGCGCTTGTTGGGATAAACGCTGCGGTCAGCGCTGCGTCATCACGGCTGCTTGCCGATGTAGGCCAGGATGCCGCCGTCAACGTAGAGGATGTGGCCATTCACTGCGTCGCTGGCTGCGGAAGCGAGGAACACGGCGGGGCCGCCCAGTTCGCTGGGGTCGAGCCAACGGCCGGCAGGGGTCTTGGCGCAGATGAAGGAATCGAACGGATGGCGGCTGCCGTCTGGCTGGCGTTCGCGCAGCGGAGCGGTCTGCGGCGTGGCGATGTAGCCCGGGCCAATGCCGTTGCACTGGATGTTGTAGCCGCCGTACTCGGAGCAAATGTTGCGGGTGAGCATCTTCAAACCGCCCTTAGCAGCGGCGTAGGCCGAAACCGTTTCGCGGCCCAGTTCGCTCATCATGGAGCAGATGTTGATGATTTTGCCGGCCTTGCGCTCCATCATCTCGGGCAGCACGGCTGCGCTCACGATGTAGGGAGCCACGAGGTCAACGTCGATGACAGCCTGAAACTCAGCGCGTTTCATCTCGTGCATGGGAATGCGCTTGATGATTCCGGCGTTGTTCACGAGAATGTCGATTTGGCCCACTTCCTTGTGGATGGTCTCCACGAGCGCCTTCACGTCGTCTTCCTTCGTCACGTCGCACACATAGCCGTGCACGTTGGTGATGCCAGCCTCCTTGTAGTTGTCCAAACCGCGCTGCAGCGCAGCCTCGTTGATGTCATTGAAAATGATGTTCTTGATGCCGGCCGAAACAAATGCCTTCGCAATGTTGAAACCGATGCCGTAAGACGCGCCAGTAATCCAAGCGTTCTTACCTTCCAATGAAAACATGTTTGTCATAAGATGTTGGTTTTAAGTTATTTGGAGTGTTGAAATTTCATTTGTCGTCATAATGCCCGTATGCTGCCAAGACATACACAATCACCTCCTGTTCAAAGATTTCATACACCAACCGATGCTTTTTGGTGATAGAGCGAGCCCATTGACCAGCACGATTTCCCGTCAACTGATGAGGGTGCCCCGTACCTGTAGTCGGATGTTCCCTAAGCTCTGCCAATAGTTTTTGTAACTTTTGAAATGCCTTAGGTTCCGATTTTTGTAATCGCCTTGCATCCTCAATGGACTCAGGGGTGTAATCAATAAAATAACTCATGGCACGCGTTTCAGAAATTCATCAAGGGTTTCATTGGGTTTCATCCTATAGACTTCACCACGTTTCACATGCTCGCGAGCTTTATCAACACGAGCAAAGAACTCTTCCTTGGACATCAGCGTGTCATCTTCCTTCTTGGAAGCCAAACGCTTAAGGTACTTCACAGCACGCTTAAGCAAGTTTTCGTCCTCGGCAATAATGCCAAGGTTCTGAAACAATTCTGCTGTTAATTGTACATTAGCCATACCAATTCCTTTTAAGTTTTGCAAATATACAGATTTTTTTTGACAATCGCGCGTTTCGTCAGTCTTTTTTGCGTTTGAGCGCCCGATAGATGGGGCGGACAAGCTTGCCCAGCCAGGTGTAGCGGATGCCCCAGTCGCGGATGGCTTCGGCGAACAGCCGCTCTATCTCTGGGTTTGCGGCGGGCGCCACTTTCTTCAGTTGCAGCGGGCGCTGCAGGGGCTCGCGGTCGAACTCGTAGCGCTGCAGGATGCGGAAGGCGCGGAAATGGGTGCCGCTGCTCAGACCGATGTTGCGCACCATGGTCTGCGCAGGCGTCAGGCACAGGCCGTGCGCCTTGTAGATGGCGATTTCCCAGCAGATGTCCCAAGGTATCGGGTTCTTCTTCAGCGACTTAAGGCAGGGGAACACGCCGCCGTATTGCATGGCGTCCATGTCGGCGGAAGTCATGCCCTCGAGCGCCTCGGCCTCCGTCTGATAGTGGCGGAAATGCTGGTTCCAGCGGTCGCGCCAAGTGCCCCAGCCCCACCCCGACATGTGGGGCGTGAAGTAAAAATCGCCCCACTCGCTTTGCGATAATTTCAGGTTGGTGAACCCCGCCACGTGCATCACCTGCGGCACGTCGCGGTAGAGCGCGAACGCCTCGTTCATGTACTGCAGATAGTAGGGCGAAGTCACGATGTCGTCTTCCAGCACAATCACGGTCTCGTGCTGGCTCAGCACCTCCGCGATGCCCTCCGTGATGTTGCGCTCCAAGTAGATATTCTCCTTGCGCTCCACAACCGAAAAGCTCTGGAAACCATGTATTTGCGCCACTTCCTCGGCCACTTCGCGCAGCAGCCGCCGCACGGCATTCACTTGTTTCCAACTCTGCTCGTCTTTTCCGCCGTCGGAAAACACAAAGACATCGGTCTGCGGCGCAAGCGTGTTGGCAAGCAGGGCGCGCAGCGTGGCACGCGTGTTGTCCACGCGGTTGTAAACGAAGATGGCAACGGGTGATGGCATAGTCTTTATTCGGTTTTAAGTGTTTCTTTCACAGGCACTTCGGTCTCCACCTTCTTCTTCCAGCGGCCGCTCAGCCAGGGCACGCGCTCCACGTAGGGCACCAGCAGGAAGCAGACGCCGAAGAGAATGGCGGTGAGCAGGATGTAGTCGTCCCAATGGGCCTTGAGCGAATGGCCGTTGGCCGAGCGCACCATCTTGTAGAACACCAGCATGGGGTAGTGCGCCACGAAGAAAACCATGGAATGCTGCCCGATGTAGTTCACCACCGGCACGCGCGGCAGGTTCACACTGAGCAGCACCCCGCTCAGGCCGCAGAGCGACGTGACGGTGCTCAGCAGAATCCACCACACATCGCCGTGCCACAGGTTGTCGCTCATCTCGTACTCCCCGTGCCGCTCCATGTTCACATAGACGAACAGCAAACTTAGCACCAGGCTCAGCAGCAGCGCGGTGGGCCGCGAAAGCCGCTGCAGCACCCATCGCCACACGCGTCCGAGGAAGAAGAGGAAAATGCCGAAGAACACATTGTTCAGGCTGAGCCACAGCGGGTTGCCCTGGGTGTATAGCCACCAACTGATGAGCGGAAACGTGAGCGCGAGCCAGCGCAAGCCCCTCACTTTCACCATGAAATGCATGGCGATGTAGGCACAGAAGAACGACAGCAGGAACCAGCAGGGCACGTTGCCGTAGAACTTGCTCGTGGTCCACAGGTGGTCCCACGCCAGCGCCTTCACCATCGTGTTCTTCGGGTCGAGCACAAACCACGCGAAGGCGAAGTAAACCACGCTGCCAATGGCGCCCCAAACGAAGTAGGGAACCATGAGCCGCTTGAATTTGTCCCAGCAATAGGCGCGCGAATCGCCGCTCACCGTCTTGTTGAAATAGCCCGCCTTGAAGAAAAAGAACGACATGAAGAAGAACGACCAGTACATCACCCCCTGCCACCAGTCCTCCTGGGCCAGTTGGCACACCTCGGTGATGTGCAGCATCATCATCCTAATGATGCACACGCCGCAAAGAAAGTCGAAGGCGTGATTGCGTTTCATGCGTCTTTTCTCCGTTAATGTTTTTTAAGTATTTTAACTTTTATCGTTCAGTTTCCTTAACTTTTCATCGTCCGTTCCGCGGTGCTGCCACATTTTGGCCGAAGTGCCGATTTTTGCCCTTTTCGGCCCTTTTTGGAAAGGAAGACCTTCGTTTTTCAAAAAGAAGACCTTCGTTTTCGAAAAAGAAGGGCATCGTTTTGCAAAACGAAGGCGTTCTTTTTCCGAAACCGCCGAGGCGCCGGCGAACTTCCTCCGCAGCGTCGGGGGTCATGCGGCGCGAAAAACGGGCGCTATAGTTGCGATTTTGCGCATAACTTTCGGGGCGTTTTGGCTGTGGCAGCAACGAAAAATACCGTTTCGGCTCGGCCGCCCCACCCCATTTTCGCGCTCATTTGCGCCGCTTTTCCAGGTCGGCGTTGATGGCTTTCGCGATTTCCGCAGCCATCTGCGGCAGGTTGAACGTGGTTTCGGCGAGGCGCCGGCCACGCTGTCCCATGACCTCGGCCTCGGCCGGATGGGACGCAATGTAGTTGATGGCGCGCACCCAGCCCTCCACGTCGCCGTGCGCCACGGTGATGCCCACGCCCTCGGCGTCGATGTCGAAGGGAAACGTGGGGTTCTTGGTGCAGACCACGGGCAGCCCGAGCGCCAGCGCCTCCATCAGGGTCGTGAGCCCCACAGTGTAGTTGGCGCGGAGGCAGCAGATGACCACGCACTTCGCTTGCGCCACGGTCTTGGCCAGTTCGCCAATCATGAGGCGGTTGATTTCGTGAATGTGTATGTTTTCGGGTATGCTGCTCTGTGCCAGAATGTTAGCGTAGTCGAGGCCGCCATTGCTGGGGTTGATGTACATGTCGAGGGGGTGACGCGCCTGGCTGAACGCCTGAAGGAGCGTGGGCAGGTCGCGCAGTTCCTTTCCGGTAGTGATGAACCCCGCCTGCTCGCCCGTGCGCTGGCGGAGGATGTGGTCGTAGAAGGCGAGGTCGGGGCCCCAGTGGATAAGCGTCATGCGCGCGGCATCGGCTTTCGGGCTCTTCAGCGACTCGTCCATAATGGGCTGGGAAAAGAAGAAAAGGCGGTCCATGCCGCGGTAGAAGAGCCGTGCAATCGCCTCGCGCACAAGGTTTTTCGCCTTCCGGATGGGCTGGTGGTGCCACAGGTAGATGGGCTTGCGGAAGAGGCCGAGCGCCCGCATGAAGATGAGAACTTCGAGGCCCCGAAAGGCGGTGGCATAGACGGCGTCGAACTCCTTGCGCCGTTTCCAGATGTGCCATGCGTTGCGCCACGTCAGTTTCCAGCGGTCGCTGGGCTTTTGCGGCCCATAGAGGTGGGGGATGATGTCGAGGCCGTGCTGCGGCAGGTGGGTAGCGCCGTAGAGCAAATGGCCCGGATAGCGCATCTGCTGCCATTCGGAGAGTATCATTCCGACGTCCTGACCGTGATAGAAATAGAGTTTCATGGCACTTAAATGTTTGTGGGTCAGGGTTTTCGGTGGAGCAGATAGCTGAGGCTTTCGCGCAGGATGTTGGCGTGGAGCAGCCAGAGGGCAAGCAAATAGAACGCGGCGGTGAGGACGATGCGCAACAGCATGAGCGCCAGGCGGTTGCTCACTGGAAGGGTGACGAAATAGGCGGCGGCAATGGCGAGGGCGGCGAGCAGGGCGAAGGGCAGGATGTCCTTGAGCGCGTGGCGCAAGGGCAGGCGTATTTCGCGCCACAGGAAGTAGTGCCAAACGAACAGCCATCCGATGGTCACGAGGACGTAGGAAAGCACCATGAGACGGATGCCAGAAAAGGTGAGCGCGGAGGGGCTGATTTTGCAAAAATGCCCCATTTCATCGGGAAATTTGAGTTCCCAAGCGAACGTTTTTACGCAGAAAAGCAGGAGCAAAATCAGGATGCCTTGGGCGAGGATGTTCCACATGTAAGTGGTGCTTCGCCCGCGGCTGATGAGCAGTTGGTAGTAGAGCGTGGCGATGGGCAGCACCGCGCCGGCCACGCAGAGCAGTTGCATGAGGTGGGCACTGGGCAGCCACTTGTCGCCAAGCAGCAGCGGGATGAGCTGGGGAGCGATGAAGGCGAGGCCAAACATGGCGGGGAAGGAGATGAAGGCCGTGAACCTCAGCATCTTGCGGAAAGCGCGCTGCAGGCGGCCTTGGTCGTCGCCCACCTGCACAAACGTGGGCTGCGCCACGCCCTGCACCATGCCGGTGATGAGCTGGCTGCCCATTTTGTTCCACTTGTCCGCCTGACTGTAGGTGCCCACTTCCACGCTGGTGTAGATTCGGCCGAAGACCAGGGCGAAGATGCTGTTGTTCACGCAGTTGAAAATGTTGGTGAGCAGCAGTTTGCACGAGAAGCCGAACATTTCGCGGATGGGGCGGAAGGAGAAACTGAAGGTGGGCCGGAAGCGAGCGGCCCACAGGCACATAAGCGACGTAGATGCCACAAACACAAGGCTTTGCGTGGCGAGGCTCCAGTAGGAGCACCCCAGCAGGGCCATGGTGATGCCGACAATGCCGCTGAGCGCCAGGCCCACAACGCTGAGAATGGACAGTTGCTTCATGCGCAATTCCTTGTAGAGGCGCGCCCTTGCGGCCACTCCGAGACTGGCCAGCACGAAGCCGAGGAAGATGTAGCGCGACAGCCAGAGCAGTTCGGGCTGGTGGAAATAGTTGGCGATGAGCGGTGCGCAAAACCAGAGGACGATGTAGAGGATGACGCTCACGCCAAAATTGAACCAGAAAACGCTGTTGTAGTCCTCGCGTGTGGCGTTTTTGCGATTGATGAGCGCGGCGATGAAACCGCTTTCCTGCAGCGCCGCGGCAATGCTTGAGAAGATGGTGACCTCGCCCACGAGACCGTATTCGGAGCGGGAAAGCAGGCGGCCGAGCACGATGCCGAAGACCACGTTGAGCAGTTGCATGGCGCCGTTCTGGAGGAAGCTCCAGAGCAATCCACGCGCGGTGCGGTCTTTCAGGCTGGGTTCGGTCATTTCAGTGGGTGAATTGCACGTTTCAGTTGATGATTTGCACGTAGAAATTGCCGTATTTCACGGGGTAGCGCCAGAGTCCTCGCGGCTTAGCGTGGGTGCCGTTGCCTTTGTCCACAATCACGCCGTCGTTGTTGAGGTCGTAGGTCACTTCGCAGCGTGCGCACTGGCAGGTGCCGTCGTCGCTGATGCTGAGTCGGCGCGAGGCCTGGTCGCAGTTGGGGCAGGCGAGGTCGTAGGCGCGGTAGTTGCCGTAAATGTCTGTGCCAACGATGATTCCGCCGAGGCCGTACTGGAAACTCTCGGACAGGGCGTCGATGTTGTAGCTGTTGGTGCTGCTGGCGCTGCTCATGATGATTTTGCTGCCCGACTGGCGGATGGTGGCCCACTGCCCGAAGTTGTCCATCACGGCGAGGAGCTCGGGGTAGGAGGTGGTGGAAAAGCCGCACATGACGCGGTATTTCTGCGAATAGGTCTTCGACACATCGTCGCTGCACGACGCATGGAGCAGCGCGAGGGTCAGGACAAAGAGCAAAATGAGCGTTTTTTTCATCTTTTTTACGGCGTATTTTTATGACGAAAAGGGGTGAAATTTCCCGATGAAATGGGCAATTTTTGATGTTTTTGCCTCTGCAAAAGGGTGGTTTGCGGGAAGGCAGGAGCGCAATGGGGCAATTTTTTCGATGAAATGGGCGATTTTTGATTCAGAAACTGAGGACGGGGTCGGCGATGATTCGTTCAATTTCCGCCATTTCATCGGGAGAAAAGGCGAGATTTTCGAGCGTCTGGAGGTTGCTTTCCAGTTGTTTCACCGACGACGTTCCGATGATGACGGAGGTGACGCGCTGGTCGGCCAGCACCCAGGCCAGGGCCATTTGGGCGGTGGTTTGCCCGCGCTGCGCAGCGATTTTGCCGAGTTGGCGCGCTGCTTCCACGCGCTCTGGCGTCACTTGGTTCTCCTGCAGGAAGCCGCTGGCGCGCGCCGCACGGCTGTTTGCAGGGATGCCGTCGTTGTATTTTCCCGTGAGAAGTCCCTGTGCCAGAGGCGAAAAGCAGATGATTCCGGAGCCATTGTCGGCCGCCAGTTGGAAGTTGGCGCGCTGGGCCTTGCGGTCGAACATGGAGCAGCGGTACTGGCTGAGGAGGCACGGCACGTGGGCCTCGCACAGGATGTCGTAGGCTTTTTGCTGCTCAGCGGGCGGATATTTGGAGATGCCGACGTAGAGCGCCTTGCCCTGCCGCACCAGTTGGATGAGCGCCTCCATGGTTTCCTCCACGGGCGTCACGCCGTCGTAGCGGTGAGAGTAGAAAATGTCGAAGTATTCGAGGCGGCAGCGCTTAAGGCTCTGGTCGCACGAGGCGATGATGTTCTTGCGGGAAGAGCCTGTGCCATAGACGCCTGGCCACATGTCGTGCCCGGCTTTGGAGGAGATGAACATCTCGTCGCGGTGGGATGCCAGATGCTGGTGGATGATGCGTCCGAAGTTGGTTTCGGCGCTCCCTGGAGGCGGTCCGTAGTTGTTGGCGAGGTCGAAGTGGCAAATGCCGGCGTCGAAGGCACGGAGAATCATGTGCGTGGCCGTCTGGAAGTTGTCCACTCCGCCGAAGTTGTGCCACAGGCCGAGGGAAAGCGCGGGCAGTTGCACGCCACTTTTTCCGCAATAACGGTAGTCCATAATATAATAGGTGTTAAGTGAGTCAGGCCTGGTTGAGCAGCGCCTCCACCGCGCGGTCCATGCGCTCGAAGTCGAAGTCGGAAATGGTCTTGTCCATCAGCGCCTGAATCTGGTCGTTGCAGAGGTTTCCGATGCTGCCCTCGTGGGTGTGGTGGATGTTTTTGTTGGGCGTGAACTTGCCGTCTTCGATGTCGAGCCCCACTTTCTTGTAGGCGTCGCGGAAGGGCATTCCGCTGGCTGCCAGGCGGTTGACCTCCTCCACAGAGAAGATGGGGTCGTAGAGCGGGTTGTCGAGGATATGCTCGTTCACGGTCATGCGGTCGATGATGTAGGTTGCCATGGCGAGGCAGTCCTTCAGTTCGGCGAAAGCGGGCAGGAACGACTCCTTAATGATTTGCAAATCGCGGAAGTAGCCGCACGGCAAGTTGTTCATTATCAGCGTAATGGTTTGCGGCAGTGCCTGCAGTTTGTTGCATTTTCCGCGGATGAGTTCGAAGACGTCGGGGTTCTTTTTGTGCGGCATGATGCTCGAGCCGGTGGTGCAGTCGTCGGGCAGTTTCACGAAGCCGAAGTTCTGGCTGTTGAAGAGGCAGGCATCGAAGGCCATTTTGGCGAGCGTTCCGGCGATGGACGCCATGGCGAAGGCCACGTTGCGCTCCGTTTTTCCGCGCCCCATCTGGGCATAGACCACGTTGTAGTCCATGCTGTCGAAGCCCAGCAGGTCGGTCGTCATCTGGCGATTGAGGGGAAACGACGAGCCGTAGCCCGCGGCCGAGCCGAGCGGATTGCGGTTGGTGATGCGCCAAGCCGCCTGCAGCATCTGCATGTCGTCGGCAAGGCTTTCGGCGTAGGCGCCGAACCACAGGCCGAAGCTCGAGGGCATGGCAATTTGCAGGTGGGTGTAGCCCGGCATGAGCACGTCCTTGTGGCGGTTGCTCTGCTGAATGAGCGCGTCGAAGAGTTGGTTGGTCAGTTCGGCTATCTCCCTGATTTGCTGGCGGATGAACAGTTTCAAATCCACCAGCACTTGGTCGTTCCTGGAGCGTCCGCTGTGTATTTTCTTGCCCACGTCGCCCAGTTTGCGCGTCAGCATGAGTTCCACTTGCGAGTGCACGTCCTCCACGCCTTCTTCGATGACGAACGAGCCGTCTTGCGTGGTGTCGTAGATGTTTCTGAGTTCTTTGAGCAGCACGTCGAGCTCGTCTTTGGCCAGCAGGCCGATGCTCTCGAGCATGGTGATGTGGGCCATGCTGCCCAGCACGTCGTAGGGCGCCAGGTAGAGGTCCATTTCGCGGTCGCGGCCGATGGTGAAACGCTCGATTTCATCGGTCATGTGCGCCTTTTTTGTCCACAGATTGTTCAAGGGAGAAAGGTTTTTTAGGGGTTTCTGGTTCAGTTTTCAGGCGTTTTCCTCGGTGGTTTCCGAAGCCGTTTCGTCAGCGCGCTCTGCAGCGGGCGTGCCGTAGGGGAGCATGGCGAGCATGTCGGCCATCTTGTCCACGCCCTCCTTCAGTTTCTGCCCCAGCATCATCTTGAGGAAGGGGTTGAGATTGGCGTCGAGGGCGAGCTGCATGGTGCTTGCGCCTTCGCCTTCGGGGTTGATGTTGATGGTGAATTCCACAGGCAGCATGCTGTTTTCCGACGCCAGTTTCACGCTTTTGTTGGGCACGCGCTCCACCACTTTCAGGGCGATTTTGCCCACGGGCGGCACGTCGATGCTCACTTCGTCGGCATTTGCGTCGATTTTACTCAGTTTTTCGCGGATTTCGTTCGCCTTGTCCTCGCCGATTTTCTCCGCAATCCGGGGGTCGATTTCCTCGCCGCCCAGACGCTGCTTCACGTTGGCCAGGTTGCTCAGGTCCGACAATTTGGCGTAAACGCTCTCGGGAGCATACGCCAGGTGTTTCACATTGCTTTCAAAAGTTGCCATAATTCGGTCGTTTTTTCGTGATTTATCCTTTCCAGTTCGCGGGGTCGCGGCGCCATTCGTTAAGCAGCGGCACCTGGTTCTCGGTGATGTAGTCGCTGGCCAGCGCGGCCTCGAGCACGGCCTCGTAGTTGGTCAGGGTGAGCAACTTCACGCCCGCCTTCTCGAAGGCCTCTTTCGCCACGTCGAATCCGTAAGTGTAGGAGGCCACCATGCCCACCACTTCGCAGGCGTTCTTGCGAATGGCCTCCACGGCTTTCAGGCTGCTGCCGCCCGTGCTGATGAGGTCTTCCACCACCACCACCTTCATGCCCGGCTGCAGTTCGCCCTCAATCAGGTTCTCCAGCCCGTGGTCCTTGGGTTTGCTGCGCACATAGACGAAGGGTTTGCCGAGCAAATCGGCCACGAGCGCGCCCTGGGCAATGGCGCCAGTCGCCACGCCTGCCACGGCATCGGCGTCACCGAAATTCTCCTCCACCAACCGCGCCAGTTCCAGTTTCACGAACGTGCGCAGGTCAGGATAGGAAAGGGTTTTGCGGTTGTCGCAGTAGAACGGCGACAGCCAGCCCGACGCCCACGTGAACGGCGCGTTTGGCTGCAGTTTAATGGCTTTCACGCGGAGCAATTTCTCCGCGAAAATGGTTTCCAAATTCTTCATATTCATTTCAATTTTTGTTTCGTAAAGAAGTGTGCAAACCTACTTCTGGCGCAGGATTTCCGCCAGTTGGCGCATGCCGTCGCTGGCGCCTTTCTGAATGAAATGCACATTGCGCGTGCCGTTCACCTGCACCGGTTTGGGGTCGATGAGGTGGATGGGGCAGCCGTCGGGCGCATAGTGGATGAGGCCCGCGGCGGGATAGACGTTGAGCGAGGTGCCGATGACCACGAAAATGTCGGCGGTCTCCACCTCCTGCGCAGCGGCCTCAAGCATCGGCACGGCCTCGCCAAACCACACGATGAAGGGGCGCAACTGGCTGCCGTCCTTGGCCTTGTCGCCCAGCTTGATGTCCATGCGGTCGCTTGGCAGCGTCACGATGCAGTTGGGGTCGTTCGGATGGTCCGACGACGTTGCCTTCATCAGTTCGCCGTGCAGGTGAATCACCTTCTTGCTGCCCGCCCTTTCGTGCAGATTGTCAACGTTTTGCGTCACAACCGTGACGTCGAAATCCTGCTCCAGGCTGGCGATGATGCGGTGCCCCTCGTTGGGCTCCACACTGAGCAGTTGCCGCCGCCGCTCGTTGTAGAAGTTAAGCACCAATTCTGGGTTGCGCAGATAGCCCTCAATGCTGGCCACGGCCTCCACCGGATACTGCTCCCACAGCCCGCCGCTGTCGCGAAACGTGCTGATGCCGCTCTCTGCCGACATGCCGGCGCCGGTGAGAAACACAATCTTCTTTTTCATGATTCAATCGTATATTTCAAGTTTGCCCACGTGGGGCTGAATCTTCTCAATGTCAGGCAGTTGCATGTAGTCGCCATACTTCAGCGTAAGCGCCGCATGCGTGTCTTTAGGCACGGGGAACAAGTGGCCCTCGAACTCCATCTCCGTCAGCGGCAGCGTGTCCTCCATGTGGCGCGGGTCGTGGTAGGGAATGCCCAGGCCGTAGGTCTCGCGGGCATTGGAAAAGCGGCACAGGAAGCGCAGGAACGGGTGCAAAACCTTCTGGTTGAAGCGCGTGATGCACCTCACTTTCCACATTTCGCGGTTGTCGTCGCCCATGCGGTTCATGATTTTATAGACGTGCCCCTGCGCCTTCTCCGAAAGCAGGTGAATCCACAGCGGCTGCTTGTAGAACGGGAAAATGTCGATGTAAATGCCCCGCTCCTTCCACACGCGGTCGTAGCGGTTGCCCTCCTCCAGCAGCGAGCGGCGGTCGCGCACCTTCGCATAGAAGAAAAAATAGTTCTTGTCCGTGTCCACCGACTGCAGCGCCATCGTCTCCGGCAGTTCCTGCGGCAGCACCTCCAAAAGGCGCTTGTAGTCGGGCAGCAGCATCTCGATGTCCAGGTCGTCGTCCCACGGAATGAATCCGCCGTGCCGCGCCGCGCCAATGAGCGTGCCGCTGCTCAGCCAATAGGAAATATGGTGCTTCTTGCAGATGCGGTCCACCTCCAAAAGCAGCTCCAGCATGCGCATCTGCTGCCGCCGCAAAAGCGAGCCGTCGGGGTTGAACCGCGCCCGAAGTTTCTCCTGTTCTGCCTTGTCAATCATGATTCTATGCACTTGAAAGCGCGGATGCTCCATTCCGCTTCAGAAACGCCGCGTCCGCTATTTCGTTGCAAATATACAACTTTTCGCAGAAAAACCCTTGCATTTGCCGCAATAAATTCGCACCCGCCCGTCCGCACCCCGACATTTCCGCCAAAAATCATCCCCATTCATCCTTTTTTTGCGGCACAGAGAATTGTAAAAAAATGATATTCGCCGAGGAAATTTTCCGATGAAATGGCGCATTTTTGATGTTGCGGCATGTAAAAAAATGATATTTTCTTGCACTTTATCGGCAAACTGCACAAATACCCATGCCGGAATGCACGCCGTTTCGCCCAAAATGCCTATCTTTGCAACCAAAGAAATGACCATTCAGGCGCTTCCGCTACCTGCAAGTGCGCATCAGCAGCGGCGTTCAGGGCATTTGGGAATGGCAAATCTTCAAGTAATCTTTTTCGGCAAAAACCATGAAAATACGAACTCTTTTTCCATCCTTTTCCAAGCAAAAAATCATGGCCTTCGCCCTGCTGGCGCTGTTTTGCGGCAGCGGAGCGAGGGTGGCGGCACAGACCGCTGAACCGGCCGCTTGGGGCCAGTGGGCGCAGTGGGGCGAGATGGCAGGCGAAAAATACGCCAACCCCGTGCTGCCAGCGGATTTCAGCGACATCGACTGCATCAAAGTGGGCAAGAAATACTACGCCATCTCGTCAACGTTTCAGTTCTCGCCCGGCATGATTATCCTGGAGAGCCGCGACCTCGTGAACTGGCGCGTGGCGGGGCATGCCGTGAGCGACATCACGCAGATTTCGCCGGAACTGTCGTGGCGGCGCATGAACCGCTACGGGCGCGGCATCTGGGCAGGCACGATTCGGCACCACAACGGCCGTTTCTACGTCATTTTCGGCACGCCGGAAGAGGGTTATTTCGTCACTTCGGCCAAGAAAATCGGTGGGCCGTGGGCGCCCGTCCAGTGCATTTTGCCTGAAAGCGGCTGGGACGACTGCACCGCCACGTGGGACGCTGACGGGCAGGCCTACATCGCCGGCACGCACTTCGCCGACGGCTACCGCACCTACGTTTGGCGCGCGGCGCAGGACCTGAGCAGCATCGACCGCGAGAGCGGCGTGCTGGTGAACGAAGGGAGCGGGCGCGAGGCAAGCAAACTGCTGTGGCACAACGGGTTCTGCTATCTCGTTTACAGCGAGCACCAGGGCTGGGAAGGGCGCTACGTGATGGCGCGCAGGGCGAAGCATCCGCAAGGACCCTACGGCGAGGCGAAGCGGCTGACGCGAAACCTGCCGCAGACCAACGAGCCCAATCAGGGCGGGCTCGTGGAAGGGCCCGACGGGCAGTGGTATTTCCTCACCCACCACGGCACGGGCGACTGGGAAGGGCGCGCCATGAGTCTGCTGCCCGTGGACTGGAGCGGCGATTGGCCTGTCATCGGAAAGGCTGATAATGAGGGACTTGGCACGATGGTTTGGCAGGCGCCGATGCCTGGAAAAAGCACGCGCTGGCGGCTGGAGCAGAGCGACGAATTCAACAAAAAGCGCCTCAATCCCGCGCTGGAGTGGAACTACCAGCCGCGCGAGGACAAGATTTCGCTCGCAAAGGGACGCCTGCGGCTGTTTGCCACGACGCCATTGGAGCGCGGCAATCTGCTGAAAACCAACAATATCCTCACGGGGCGCGTGGTGCGCACGGCGCGCTGCCAGGTGGTGACAAAGGTGGACGTGAGCCACCTGCACGACGGCGGTGCGGCCGGCCTTTGCCACTTCTCCGAGCAATACTCCTGGCTGGGCGTAGTGCAGAAGGCGGGCCAGCGTTACATTTGCTACAATGAGAATGGCCGTTTGCTGGATGAAACGCCACTTCCGGCCGCCACAACCATCTGGCTGCGGAGCGAATGGGGGCTCGACGGCCTTTCGCGCTACGCCTACAGCACCGATGGCATTCATTTTCAAGACTTTGGCAAGCCTTACCAATTGCGGTGGGGCTACTACCGCGGCGACCGCTACGGCATCTTCTGCGCCAACGAGCAGGGCGAAAACGGCTGGGCCGATTTCGACTTTTTGCGCTGCAACGTGGAGTGATTTTCTGCGATTTTGGGTCGAATTTCTGGCGATTTTCCTTGTCGAAAATCGCCATTTCTTTTTGCATAAACCGTAGCGAGAAATTGATTTTATGCAGAAAAGTGCATATTTCCGCCGCGGAATGGGGCGGAAAATTCGCGTCAAAACGTAAAAATTGCAACTGCTTGATTTTCAATACACTTTGGCAAGGATGAAAAACGAAGGGCATCGTTTTTGAAAAGGAAGCGCTTCGTTTTCGAAAAAGAAGACCTTCGTTTTGCAAAATTACGCCCTTCGTTTTTCACTTACTCCGCGGTGACCAATAAAGCCACTGGCGGACAAAACTGATTTTATGCGCAGTTTTGCATAAAAAATATGCAGGCGGAAATCGGGGCTTTTTTCGGCAAATTGCATGGTGTGGTTCGGCGGAAAGCCAGATGGGCTTCGGAGGAAAGTGTGGGGTGCAGGATTTGGCGATGAGGATGCAGGATTTGGCGAAAGAAAACTATCGGCTTAACTACTAGCGAGCGGAGCGAGCGAAACTCCTGAATCCTGACTCCCACCCTTGTCATTCGCCCCCTCTTTATATTAAAAAAGGAGAAAAAAGCGTTTGAAAACGTTAAAAATCGTGGAAAAAGGTTGTTTTTTCATACCAAAAATGGGGAAAACGGCGTTTTTACTTCGGAGAACGAAAAAATAGTTGTAATTTTGCACGATAATGCGTAGTTTGCAATGAAAAAGAGTTTGATTATACTGATGGGCGTGCTTGCTTTGCTGGCCACGTCGTGCCTTGAGGACGACGAGGAGGACACGACGGGCAAGGAGTGCGCCATCTATTCCTTTTCCGTGGCCGACATTGAGTCGGACTACACGACGACGACAAGCGCTGGCAAGGACACGACGTACACGCGGACGATTGACGGCGACGAGGTTTTCTTCAACATCGACCAGGTGAAGCACACGATTTCGTCGGTGGATTCGCTGCCGTCGTGGGTGAACATCTCGCGCGTGGTGCCCAGCGTGAGCTACTCGGGAAGCATTTATTTCCGCCACGTGGGCGACAGTTTGTTCTACTCCTTCAGCAGCGGCAAGGACAGCGTGGACTTCACGAAGCCCGTGGAGTTCATGGTGGTGAGCACCGACGCGCAGTCGTACAAGATTTACACCGCCAACATCTACAAGGCGACCTACTCTGCCGACACGCTCTACTGGCAGCAGCAGTCGGGCAGCACGCTCTCGCTGACTGACGAGCGGCGCGCCGTGGTGCTCGACGGGCAGGTCTATGTGTTTGACAATCACGGCGGAAAGCCAACGGTGACGCGCACCACATCGGCCGGCAGCTCGCTCGCTTGGAGCGCGGCTCAGGCGGTGAGCGGTACGGATGCCACGCTCAACTACAAGAGCGTGACGCCCTGGAACGGCAACCTCTTCGCGCTCGACGCCAACGGCACGCTCTACCGCTCCACCGCGGTGCAGGCGGGAGAGTCGTGGACGAAGGCAAGCGACGTGACGCTGCAGCGCCTGCTGGCAAGCGACGACTGCTATCTCTATGCCTACGACGGCACCCACTTGCTGCAGACGGCCGACCTGGTGAGCTGGACTGAGGCGAGCTCGGACAACATGGACTACCTGCCGGAGATGCCCGTATTCAGCGCGGCCTACGCCACGAAGACCAACCAGGCGCTGCAGAACGTGGTGATGGTGGGCCAGGCGAGCGCTGTGACCGACTACAGCGTGGCGTGGTACAAGATTTCGGCTTCTGACAATGAACTCAACCAGCCGTGGAGCTACATTGGCATCACGGACGACAATAGTTTCGCCCTGCCGCTGCTGCAGAGCCTGTGCGTGGTGCGCTACGACGACGCGCTGCTGGCCTGGGGCAATGGCTCCGACATTTACCGCAGCGACGACAATGGCATCACGTGGCACCAGCTGGACGGCAGCATCGCACTGCCTGCAGCGGCCAACACGAGCGGCGCCATGACGGCCGTTGCGCTGAACGGATACATCTGGCTGATTGACGCCGACGGCAAGGTTTGGCGCGGCGTGATGGGCAACTGACATGGGCATGGCAGGGACGCAGACGAAGGAAATACGCAGCCGTTTGGCGGCAGGGGCAGGGGCATTGCGAGCCGCCGCCCTGGCCGTTGTGCTGCTGCTTTCGGCCACTGCCGCGCGCGGCCAGGAACTGGAGTACGCGCTGGAGATTGGCCCGATGCTGGGCTGCGACTTCTACTTGGGCGACGCCAACACGAGCGCGTTCTACAAGGGAAGCAACGTGGCGGCCGGCGTGTTTGCCCGCTACAACCTCAATCCGCGCATGTCGGTGAAGGCGAAGCTGGGCTACGGCGGCATCAGCGGCGACGCGCGCAATCAGGAGGCGAAGTTCCCCGACATGGACGCCAAGGAACTGAAATTCAACAACAAAGTGTGGGACCTGAGCGCCACGTTCGAGCTGGGATTCTTTGGCTACGGCACTGGCACGGGCTACAAGGGCCACAAGCGCCTGGTGCCCTACCTGCAACTGGGCCTGGGCGCAACGATGTGCGGCGACGTGTTCACCATGAACCTGCCCGTGGGCTTCGGCATCCGCTACAAGCTGAAGGAGCGCTGGAACATCGGCCTGGACTGGACCATGCACTTCAGCCTGAGCGACAAGCTCGACGGCCTGGAGGACCCGCTCGACATCAAGAGCGGATTCCTGAAAAACAAGGACAGCTACTGCTTCACGATGATTTACGTGGCGTATGACCTGTGCCCGAAATACCGCAAATGCAATAACGAATAGAAAGCATGTATATTGACCAAATAGACAAGACGCGCGTGCCGCAGCACGTGGCCATCATCATGGACGGCAACGGACGCTGGGCCAAGGCGCGCGGCATGGAGCGCACCATGGGTCACCAGGAAGGGGCGCAGCGCGCTCACGACGTGATGGAAGCGTGCGTGAAAATCGGCGTGAAGTATCTCACGCTCTACACTTTCTCCACCGAAAACTGGAACCGCCCGGCCGACGAGGTGAGCGCGCTCATGGCACTGCTCATGCAGCACCTGCAGGAGGAGCTGTTCAAGAAACACGACGCGCGGTTCCGCGCCGTGGGCGACATTGGCCGCCTGCCCGAGCATGTGCAGCAGGCCGTGCGCCAGCTGGAGGCCGACACCGCCAACTGCAAAGGCACGACCATGGTGCTCGCCCTCAGCTATTCCTCGAAATGGGAGCTGACCGAGGCCATGAAAAGCATTGCGCAGGAGGCCAAGGAAGGCAAAATCAATCCGCAGGACATTGACGAAAGCACCATCGCAAGCCATTTGGCCACCAACTTCATGCCCGACCCCGAGCTGCTCATCCGCACGGGCGGCGAGGAGCGCCTGAGCAATTTCCTGCTCTGGCAGGCCGCCTACTCCGAGTTCTACTTCACGCCAACCTACTGGCCCGACTTCGGCGAGGAAGAGCTCTGCAAGGCCATCTGCGACTATCAGCACCGCCAGCGCCGCTTTGGCAAGACGGGCGAGCAGGTGGAGAACGAAAACGAAAAGAAATGAACCCAAAAGCACGATATTCCGTGAAGAAACTACTGCACATACTCCTGCTCGCCCTGCTGGCCGTTCCTGCGGCGCAGGCGCAGCAGACCAACGAAAGCCCCACCGTGGTCTATGGGCAATCCCGAAAGATGCCCATCGGCGGCATCACCGTGGAAGGCGTTGACGAATACGAGGACTACACGCTCATCGGCATCAGCGGCCTGAACGTGGGCGACGTGATTGAGGTGCCGGGCGACGAAATCACCGACGCCGTGAAGCGCTACTGGAAGTACGGCCTCTTTTCCGAAGTGAGCATCAAGGCCGACTACATCCGCAACGACAGCATCTTCCTCAAGATACACCTCGCCACCAGGCCCAGGGTGTCGCAAGTGAACATCAACGGCGTGAGGAAATCGGAGAAGGAGGAGCTGGAGAAGAACATGGGCATTGCCGCCGGCAACCAAATCACACCCAACATGGTGGACCGCGCCAAGCTGGTCATCAGCCGCTACTTCGAGGGCAAGGGCTTCAAGAACGTGGAGACCGAAATCGTGCAGCGCGACGACCCCAACAAGAAGGGCGAACTCATTGTGGATGTGAACATTGACAAGAACGAGAAGGTGAAGGTGAACAAGATTTACATCACCGGAAACGACCATATCAAGACCCGCAAGTTCCATGGCAACATGATTAGCGGCGGCATCCTGAAGAAAACCAACGAGAAGGGTTTCAAGAGCCTCTTCAAGAGCCAGAAGTTCATTGCCGACCGCTGGAAGGAAGACAAGGCGCGCGTCATTGAGAAATACAACGAGCTGGGCTACCGCGACGCCCGCATTGAGTCGGACAGCATCGTTGACGTGGGCGAGAACCTCGTGGACGTTTACCTCAACATCGACGAGGGCCAGCGCTACTACCTGCGCAACGTCACCTGGGTGGGCAACACCGTGTTCGACACCGACGGACTGAACAACGTGCTGGAGATGAAGCGCGGCGACGTCTATAACCAAACCTTGCTCGACAAGCGCCTGAGCAAGGACGAGAACGCCGTATCGAACTACTACTTCAACAAGGGCTACGTGTTCAACCGCGTGACGCCCGTGGAGACCGAAATCGACGGCGACAGCATCGACCTGGAAATCCGCATCTACGAAGGCAACCAGGCCTCCATCAACAAAATCAACATCTTCGGCAACGACCGCGTGTACGAGGAAGTGGTGCGCCGCGAGCTGCTGCTCAAGCCGGGCGACCTCTTCTCCATGGACGCCTTCAAGATGTCGTACCAGCAAATTGCGCAGATGGGCCACTTCAATCCTGAGACCATCGACTTCAAGCCGTCGCCCAACCAGGAGGACGGCACGGTGGACCTCAACCTCGGCCTGGAAAGCAAGCAGAACGACCAGCTGGAGCTCTCGCTCGGATGGGGCTACACCGGCGTCATCCTCAAGGCCGGCATCACGTTCAACAACTTCTCCATGCGCAACCTGCTCCACAAGGACCGCCTGCACCACCTCTTCCTGCCGCAGGGCGACGGACAGCAGCTCTCCATCAGTGCATCGACAAACGGCTCCTACTACCAGTCGTACAACATCTCATTCTTCGACCCGTGGTTCGGCCGCAAGCGCCCCAACTCCTTCTCCATCTCGGCCTTCTACTCCAAGTACACCGACGTGAACTCGCGCTACTACAACAGCGCCTACATGAACAGCTACTACTCCATGCTCTATGGCTACGGCAGCTACAACAACTCCTATTATAATAATTACTCGTCCTACTACGACCCCGACAAATACCTGCAGGTGTTCGGCGCAAGCATCGGATGGGGTAAGCGCCTGAGCTGGCCCGACAACAACTTCTCGCTCACCGCCACTCTCGCCTACACCCGCTACATGCTCAAGGACTGGGAATACTTCCTCATCACCGACGGCGCCTGCAACAACATCAACCTCACGCTCCAGCTCTCGCGCAACAGCATCGACAACAGCGTGTTCCCGCGCCGCGGCTCGCAGATTTCCTTCTCCGTCAGCGCCACGCCACCCTACTCTGCCTTCGACGGAAAAGACTACGCCACCCTCTCTGCCCACACTTCCACCGCCGATGCCGACCGCATGGAGAACCTGCAGGAAATCCACCGCTGGATTGAGTACCACAAGTGGAAATTCTCCTCAAAGCTCTACACGCCGCTCTCTGGCGCGCAGAAATGCTTCGTGCTCATGACCCGCTTCGACATGGGCCTGCTCGGCCACTACAACAAGAACAAGAAGTCGCCCTTCGAAACCTTCTACGTCGGCGGCGACGGCATGTCGGGCTACAGCAGCAGCTACTACTCCGAGACCATCGGCCTGCGCGGCTACGACAACGGCGCCCTCACGCCCTACGGCTACAGCGGCTACGCCTTCACCCGCATGACCGCCGAGCTCCGCTACCCCGTCATGCTCCAAGGCTCCACCAACATCTGGGCGCTCGCTTTCCTTGAGGCCGGAAACGCCTGGACCGACGTCAAGAAGTTCAACCCCTTCGACATGAAGCGCTCCGCCGGCGTCGGCGTACGCATCATGCTCCCCATGGTCGGCCTGATGGGCATCGACTGGGCCTACGGCTTCGACAAAGTCTTCGGCTCAACCTCCTACGGCGGCAGCCAGTTCCACTTCGTGCTGGGCCGCGAACTCTAAGCAGAAACAAACACGCGGGGGATTTCCCCACGCACAAATAGACAAAAGCAACAACACAAAAAGGGATTTCCCCCTGCAACAAAACAAAAAAACGGCATACCTTTGCCGCCACTAACAAAAAAAACAGACAACACTAAAACTTCAAACGCCATGAAAAAACTCATCCTCACCCTCGCAGCCGTGGCATTCACCGCCATTGCCGCAAACGCACAGAAGTTCGCCCTCGTCGACATGGACTACATCCTGAAATTCGTGCCGGCCTACGAGCGCGCTAACGAACAGCTCAACCAAGTGTCCAAGAAATGGGAAGGCGAAATCGACGCCATCCTCCAGGACGTTGAGGCACAATACAAGAAATACCAGAACGAGGCCGTCTTCCTTTCCGACGCCCAGAAGACCAAGACCGAAGAAGCCATCATGGCCAAGGAAAAGGAAGCCAGCGAACTCAAGAAGAAGTACTTCGGCAACGAAGGCGAGCTCTTCAAGAAGCGCCAGAGCCTCATGACCCCCATCCAGGACGAAATCTACAACGCCGTCAAGGAAATCTGCGACCAGCGCGGCTACCAGCTCGTCATCGACCGTGCCAGCGGCGCAAGCATCATCTACGCTTCGCCCAAAATCGACATCTCCGACGAGGTGCTCCAGCGCTTGGGCTACAGCAAATAAATCTCAAATCAATCAACCAATAAAAAAGAAAGAGAAAAATGAAAAAACTACTCATTGCACTGCTCCTGGCCATGCCCATGAGCATCTTCGCACAGAAATTCGCACACTTCAACAGCGCTGACGTCATTCAGGCCATGCCCGAATACACCACCGCACAGAACGAACTGCAGGCGCTCGAGAAGCAGTACACCGACGAGCTGCAGCGCATGCAGACCGAACTGCAGACCAAGAGCGAAGATTTCGAGAAGAACGAAGCAACCATGCAGGCCGCCGTCAAGGAGCGCCGCCAGCAGGAGCTGCAGGACCTCTACAAGCGTCTGCAAGAATACTACCAGACCAGCCAGCAGGAAATGCAGAAGGCACAGACCGAGAAGATGCAGGTCATTGCCGACAAAGTGCACAAGGCAGTGGAAAGCGTAGGCAAGGCCGGCGGCTATGTCTATGTGATGGACACCACCAGCGGCATCCCCTATATCTCCGAAACGCTCAGCACCAACGTCACAGCGCAGGTGAAGTCGCAGCTCGGAATTAAGTAATTCACCAAAAAAGCAATCAAACGCAGAGCGGCAACCACTACGGTTGCCGCTTTTTTCGTGCCTATATATATAATAAGGAGTGCTAAACCTCAATGATGTCGCCCTCGTTGGAGAGGAACGCCTGCGGGAAAACCTCGCGCGCCTGCTCCAGCAGCAGGCTCTCGTCGGTGTAGCGCGAACTGTAGTGGCCCAGCTGCAGGCGGCTGCAGTGGGCATCGCGCGCCACCATCGCCGCCTCGCGGGCAGTGCTGTGGAAATAAGTCTGCGCAGCCGCCTGGCAATCGTCAGCGTAAGTGCTTTCGTGGTAGAGCACGTCCACCTGCTGCAGCAGTTCGGCCAGGTCGGGCATGTAGCGCGTGTCGGAAATGTAGGCGTAACTGCGCGTGGCATCAGGCGGCGTGGTCAGCTGTTCGTGCTTGTAGGTGCGGCCGTCGGGCGCGGTCCAGTCTGCCCCCTGCTTGATGCTGTTGATTTGCGAAAGCGGAATGCCCAGCGCGTCAATCATGTCGCGGCGAATGTGGGGCAGCGTGGGCTTTTCGCGGAAGAGGAAACCAAACGTCGGCACGCGGTGGCGCAGCGGAATGGCCGTCACCTCCAGCGAGCGGTCGCCGTAGATGACCGCCGGCTCGCGCGTTTCTATGCCGTGGAAGCACACTTCGAAGCCGAAATTGCTGCGGAAGAAAACGTCGCGCTCCAGCATCAGCACCTGCTCCAGCTGCACTGGCGCGAAGATTTGCAGCGGCGCTTTGCGGCCCAGCAGGCCAAAGGTGCTGAGCATGCCCAGCAGGCCGAAGCAGTGGTCGCCGTGCAGGTGGGAGATGAACACCGCCTGAATCTTATTGAAATTGATGTGGGCGCGCCTCATCTGCAGTTGCGTGCCCTCGCCGCAGTCCACCATGAAATATTTGCCGCGCACCTCCACCACCTGCGCCGAGGGCTGGTGGCGCGGCGTAGGCAGTGCGCTGCCGCAGCCAAGGATGTGTATTCTGAATGGTTCCGCCATGGTTCGTCTGTCCGTCTATTTCTTGCCCGAATGGCGCGGCTGCGCAAAGACGCGCGTGCTGTTGAGCACGGCGAGCAGGGCCACGCCGCTGTCGGCGAAGACCGCTTCCCAAAGGTTGGCCAGGCCGAAGAGTCCCAGCACCATCACCGCCACTTTGATGCCGATGCTCAGCACAATATTCTGCTTCACGATGCGGCGCGTGCGCTGCGCAATGCCCATGGCCTCCGCCACCTTCGACGGCTGGTCGGTCTGAATGATGACGTCGGCCGCCTCAATGGCCATGTCGGCGCCCAGCCCGCCCATGGCAAATGCCACGTCGGCTGCCGCGAGCACGGGCGCGTCGTTCATGCCGTCGCCCACGAATGCCACCTTCCGCCCCTCGTCCTTCAGTTGCTGCAGGCGCGCCACCTTGCCCTCAGGCAGCAGGTCGCCCGTGGCCACGCCAATGCCGAGCGCGTCGGCCACTTGCTGCACCAGGGGCTGCTTGTCGCCCGAAAGGATTTCGGTGTCGGCGTCCAGCTGCTCAATGGCCTCGATGGCGTCGGTTTTCAGGGTGTCGGAAAGGAGAATGGCGCCGATATATTGCCCGTCCTTCGCCACGGCAACCATGGTTTCGGGCTGGTTTTCAAGGGTTTCTGGATAGGCCACTTCGTGGAGTTGCAGCAAGCGCAGGGCGCCCACCAGCCACTCCGCCGTGCCGTCGCTGCCCTCCAGACCGTAGCCGCTCACGTTTTTTTCCTGCATATTGGCCGCCGCGCCAATGCCTTTCTCGTCGCAATAGGCGCGGATGGCGGCCGCGATGGGATGATTGCTGTCGTGCTCAATGGCCGCCACGGCAGCCAGGTCGCCATCCGCAAGTCCCTCAGCGCTAATCACTTGAAACTGCCCCGTGGTAAGCGTGCCCGTTTTGTCGAACACCACGGTATCGACGTCGCACAAGGCGTCGAGGCAGTTGCCGCCCTTGAAGAGGATGCCGCGGCGCGACGCAGCGCCAATGCCGCCGAAATAGCCGAGCGGAATGCTGATGACCAGCGCGCAGGGGCAGGAAATGACGAGGAAAATGAGCGCGCGGCGAATCCATTCCGCCGAGAATGTGCCGACGCCAACCAGCGACAGCAGCCACGGAAGCAGCACCGTGAGCGCCGCCAGGCCTATGACCACGGGCGTGTAGATATGGGAGAAACGCCTGATAAACAGTTCGGTAGGCGCCTTGCGCTCCGTCGCCTCCTCCACGAGGGTGAGGATGCGGGCAATGGCCGAATCGGCGGCAGGGCGCAGGGTGCGCAGGCGGATGGTGGTTTCGGCGGGAATCATGCCGGCCAGCACCTCGCTCTCGGCGCCGTAGAGGCGCGGCATGCTTTCGCCCGTCAGGGCAGCCGTGTTGAGCGCAGCGCCGCTACTGGGCGAAATGAGCGTTCCGTCGAGCGGCACGCGCTCGCCAGGGTGCACTTCAATGACGGTGCCAACGGCTACGGCCTCTGGCTTCACTTCTGAAACTGCGTCGCCACTGACCACGCGCGCCACGTCGGGGCGTGCGGCCACCAGGCTGCTGATTTGATTTCGGGCACGGTCGGCCGCGCGGTCTTGCAGGGCCTCGCCTATGCAATAGAGCAGCATGACGGCCACGGCTTCGGGAAATTCGCCGATGGCCATGGCGCCAATGCTGGCCACGCTCATCAGCATGAACTCGCTGAAATAGTCGCGGCTGTGCACCGCCTGCTCCATGGCCTCGTGCAGCACGGGCAGCCCCACGGGCAGCCAGGCGGTGACGTACCACAGGATTTTCACCCAGCCCGTCTGAAACCACGCGGCGCCAGTGTGGCCCAGAACCAGGCCAGCGATGAGCAGCGCGCCACTCAGGCCCACGCGCCACCAGCTGAGCGGTTCCTCGTCGTGGTCGTGCCCATGCTGATGCCCGTGGCTATGGTCGTGCTGGTGGCAGCAGTTGCCGTTTTCGTGTTCGTTGTGTGCCATAATGCAAGCCGATTTATACCTCTTTCCAGCCGAAAGATTCCACTTTTCAAGCCGAATGTTTCTTCATGCGTGCCGAAGGGTTCCTCGCGCACGCGTATATAATTATGGTGCAAAGTTAGCACATTCTTTCGTCATTCCGCAGTCAAAAGGCAAAAATCTCCATCTTCGCGCAAAAACGAAGGGCATCGTTTGCCAAAACGAAGGTCTTCCTTTTCGAAAACGAAGGGCTTCGTTTCCGAAAAATAATTCTTTCATAACAGAAGTTCCTCCAAGGCATCTCAATCTACTACAATAAAAAAAGAAAAAATGGCCACGCTAATTTGTGCCACAGCAAAGACAATGCTCCAACCCCCATCTACACTATAAGATTTCTTCAACACACTAGCATTTTTCATCCAAAAGCTTTACATGCAGCATTTTTTTTGTTATCTTTGCACTATTCAATGCCTCAAATCTAAATGGTTTTCTATGGCATAATATAATCAACAAAATTATAAATAGAAAGTAGACATAAATACATGGAAGTTCAAAAAACAATTGAAGGACAAAGTAAAATACGCGCGGAACGTAATCGCACCATTACAATATCCAATGACGAACGCAGAAGTTTGATGGAGCAATTATCAGTTCTAGAGAAGCCCTGCAACTTAACAGGGGTTATTGACAAAACATTTCATCAAGATTTATTTTCCGCTCTAGACTTCATGCCTACAGCGTTTGCTGATCTCATTGTTGTTGACCCACCCTATAATCTTTCTAAAGATTTTGCAGGCCTGAAATTCAAAGCTACGGACGAAGATTCATATATGAAATACGTGAGAAGCTGGCTTCCTGCAGTGTTGCGATTATTAAAACCTACTGGCAGCATTTATGTCTGCTGCGATTGGAATAGTTCAAACTGCATATATACAGTGCTGAAGGATTTGGCAATCATAAAGAACAGAATAACATGGCAACGAGAGAAAGGAAGAGGCGCTAAGACTAATTGGAAGAACTCGATGGAAGATATTTGGTTTGCTGTTTTAGACGAAAAAGACTATTATTTTGATGTCGAATCTGTAAAACAAAAGCGTCGGGTTATAGCACCATATAAAATTGACGGAAAACCAAAGGATTGGGAAGAAACGGCTGAGGGTAATTTCCGCTTGACATATCCCTCTAATTTTTGGGATGATATAAGTATCCCATATTGGTCAATGCCTGAAAACACGGACCACCCAACACAAAAACCTGAAAAACTAATAGCCAAACTAGTTCTTGCGTCTTGCCCACCTGGCGGTATTGTCTTTGACCCTTTCCTCGGAAGTGGAACAACATCTGTCGTGGCAAAAAAGTTAGGCCGCCATTTCTGTGGAGTGGAGATAAATGAATGCTATGCTTTATTGGCTGCCAAAAGATTACTCATGGCTGAAACAAACACGGAGATTCAAGGCTATAGTGATGGCGTATTTTGGGAAAGAAACACTTTGAACTTACAGAAAAAACAAAATACGAAAAAAACAAAAAATCAAGCAAATCAATCATATCAACAACCCCGTTTGTTTTAGAAGAATGTCAAACGCAATGAATCAAAAAGTTATCGATTTCGTCAAGTACGTTTATAGTGGGATGCCACAACACAACAAGGATTTGGCACAGAAAGCTACCCAAAAAAGATTTAGTCTAACACAGGATGGCAAGGTCTTTTACTGTGATGCTTTCGCAGTACGCTTTTGCTATTCCAAGGATGGAACATTCTCTAATACAGTACTCGCTTTGTCTAAATTGCAAAAATATGATACCATACCATTCTTTGTGGTTCTAATTAAAGGCAATGGTGAAAACGCCATATTCTTATCAAATTCTTCTATGATTAAAAAAGTAAGTCATAGTTCTCAACAATTAAGTGAAAAGAATATTAGAGGTAGTTTCAACGGTTCTGATATCATTAAAGAATATAATGGCATTAAAAATGATAAGGATAACTATCAGGAACTGTTTGCAATACATGAAGGGTTTGCATGGAATGAAAATCTCATGCGTCTTGTAGAAGCAACTTCTGCTATTGAACCTCAGAAACAGAAATTCAACCCAGACGACACTCAGAAAAAGAATTTATTCGAATCTATTGAAAGAGCTAAAACTTTTATATCATCCCCAGAATTCAATGAATTGAAGGAGGATCTTGATAATCGAGTGGAACATAAAGCAGCAGAAATAGCAATAGCAGCACATATAGAAAATGTAAATATTAGAGGTCGGCTCATTGAGGCGCTTATAGTAGATGATAATGAAAACATAAAGATTGACCTCGTAGAATTAGAAAAAAGATTGCCTGTCTATGACGCTAAGAATGGATTAGGTGATTATGTGAGGAGATTCGCAAATGGGCAAACATATACGGATATCAAGACTAAAATACTATACCTGAATTCGAATCCCAAAGCATACAACATCGACAAATTTCTCGAATGTATGAGCGAGAATGATTCCGTCTTTCTATTTTACTTAATCGGAATTGATGAAAACGGCGTAACTAATAGTGCGCTTTGCCCTGTTTATGACAAAAATATATTAGATGCAACAATTCTGCAATACCATTGGGCTGGACGTTCCACCAGAGGCGTAGCTCAGTTAAAAGGTTCTACGTTACACGGAATCTTGTGTCAAACAGAAACAGAGCACCACATTGATTCTGACAATTGCAAAAAATTCCTTGAAGAATTGCTGAAAAGGTAAAAGTTCCTTTTTGTCTATATTGCATGATGCCCTTTCTTGACAGGAAAAGGGGCAAAAAAAGACAGGCATCGGCGCGGGGCCGGCCTGTCTTTGGGGTGAATGGGGTGCGGAGTTTCTGCGAAAATGACAATGTGCCTTGCAGAAATCAGCGGGATGCCTTGCAGAAATCAGCGGGGTTCTTGGAGAAATGCTTAGAATCCGTTGGCTTTTTTCTCGCGGATGCCCGTTGCCTCGATGACGTTGATGATGTAGTCGCCGAGCTTTTCGCACTCGCTGATGATGTCCATGTAGTACACGCCCATCTGGTAGTCGTACTGGTGGTTGTTGATGTCCACGATGTTTTGGTTCTTGAGCTGCGAGCGGTAGTTGTTGATTTCGTGCTCAATGTTGTAGCTCTTGTTGAGGTCAACGTATCGCTGCTCGCCATATTTCACCACGACGTTCATCTGCGTGAGCGCGTCGTCGGTGAGCGACATCATGTTCTGGATATGCTCATACTGCTTGGGTGTGAAGTCCTCGCCGCTGTGCTGGCGCTTGCGGTTGATGGTGCGTGCGAGGTTGTAGCAGGCATCGCCGATGGATTCGAGCTCGGAAACCTCGCGGAGCATGTGCTGAATGTCGAGCTTGGACTCTGCGGAGAGGCGTCCTTCCGACACTTTGTTGAGGTAGTCGGCAATTTCGAGCTCCATGTTGTCGGCAATGCTCTCGTACTTTTCGATGCGGGAGAAGAGTTTGCTGAAGTCGTCGCCCTTCTCGGTGTGGAGCAGTGTCTGGACGAATCCAAACATTTTCTTGCTTCGCTCGGCAAAGACGGAGATTTCTTTCTTGGCCTCGAGAATGGAGAGCTCGGCGGTGGAAAGCAGGCCGCCGCCAATGTATTTGAGGCGTCCTTCTTCCTCGTCTTCCTGCCCTTCTTTGGGGCGGATGATGAAGCAAACGAGTTTCTCCAGCCACTTGATGAACCACACGAGGATGAGCGTGTTGCAAACGTTGAACGAGGTGTGGAAGGTGGCAAGCACGGTGGAGAGGCGTGCGGCGGAAACGGTGCCGGCGGTGGGGTCGTAGCCTGCGATGGCATAGACCATTTTGAGGAAGAATGGGAAGCAAGCGAGCACCCAGATGACGCCGAAGATGTTGAACACCATGTGTGCCATGGCGGCGCGGCGTGCCTGCGTGCTGGCGGAGAGCGCCACGATGTTTGAGGTGACGGTGGTTCCGATGTTTTCGCCCATCACGAGGGCGATGCCCATGTCCACGTCGAGCACGCCGGTGGAGCAGAGGGTCATGGTGATGGCCATGATGGCGGCTGACGACTGCACGGCCATGGTGAGGACGCTGCCTATGGCGAGGAAGAGGAAGTAGGAGCCGTAGCCCATGCCGCTCATCGACTGGATGAAGTGCATGACGGATTGGTTCTCCTGCAGCTTCATCTCATTGGCGTTGGCGGAGAGGGTGGTGAGGCCGAGCAACATTAAGGCGAGTCCCATGATGAACTCGCCCATGTTGCGGTTTTTGTTGGAATAGATGAAGACCATGGCGATGGCGATGGCTGCGAAGACGGCGTAGCGCATGTAGCTGCTGCTGCCGCCAAGCACCATAATCCATGCCGTGGCGGTGGTTCCGATGTTTGCGCCCATGATGACGCTGATGGCCTGGGTGAGGGTGAGCAGCCCGGCGCTCACGAAGGAGACGGTCATCACGGTGCAGGCGGTTGACGACTGGATGCTCATGGTGATGAAGGCGCCAGTGAGGATGCCTGTGAAGCGGTTGGTGGTCATGGCTCCGAGCACGTTGCGGAGCTTGCTTCCGGCCATCTTCTGCAGGCCTTCGCTCATCACTTTCATGCCGTACATGAGTAGGGCAACCGAGCCGATGAGGATGAGAAATAACCAATTGTTCATAAGGGGGAGTTTATGAGTTGATGAGGTATTAAGTTTTTAAGTTATTGAATTTATGAGTTTTTGATGTGCTATTTGCTACAATTCAGTGTCTTAACGCAATTTTAACGCCAAAAAATTAGGTTTTCGTGGATAAACTTCTTACCTTAGCAACCGAAAAACCAAATTCAAGGCATTATGGCTCAACAGCTCCAAATTTTTTGCAAAAATAATAAAAAATCTGAAAAGTTCGATTTCGGAACCACTCTTTTGCAGGTTTATGAACGTTTTTTTAACAAAAAACCGCAAGAAAACGACCCTCCGGTACTTTGCGCGACTGTAAATAATGTTGTGGAAGGCCTCACGTTCCGACTTTTTTCCAACAAGCAAGTGGAGTTTTTGGACTACTCCACGAGCGCCGCGGCACGAAAGGTGTACATGCGCTCGCTGTCGTTCGTGCTCTACAAGGCGCTCGAGGACGTCATTCCCGGCGCCACGCTCACCATTGAGGCGCCCGTTTCGAAAGGATATTTCTTCACCATCGACCTGCCGGAGGGGCATCCCGACACGGAACTCACGCTCGACCTGGCGCAGCAACTGAAGGCGCGCATGAAGGAAATCATTGCCGAAGGACACCGATTCCACCGCCTTGAGGCGCCGACGGGCGAGGTGGCCAAGCTCTTCCGCGAGCACGGCATGGAGAAAAAGGCCAAGCTGGTGGAGGGCCTCGGGCGCTTCTACTGCTACTACTACCGCCTGAAGGACACCATCGACTACTACTACGGGCCGCTCGTGCCAAGCACCGACTTCCTGCCCAATTTCGACCTCGTGAAGTACTACGACGGCCTGCTGCTGCGCATTCCCCGCGAAAACAACACGATGCCGGAAATCGTGAAGCAGGAGAAGATGCTCAACGCCTTCCGCTACGACCACAGCCTGGAGGAACTCATCGGCATCAGCAGCGTGGGAGAGCTCAACGAGATGAACCGCGAGGGCAATGCCGGCGACGCCATCAAGGTGGCCGAGGCGCTGCAGGAGAAGAAAATCGGCCGCATTGCCGACCAAATCAGCGAGCGCGGCAATGTGCGGGTCATCCTCATTGCCGGCCCGTCGTCGTCGGGCAAGACCACTTTCAGCAAGCGCCTGTCCGTGCAGCTCATGGCCAACGGCCTGAAGCCCAAGCTCATTTCACTCGACGACTATTTCGTGGACCGCGAAAAGACGCCCAAGGACGAGAGCGGCGACTACGACTACGAAAGCATCTACGCGCTCAACCTGCCGCTCTTCCAGAAGCAGCTCAAGCAACTGCTCAGCGGCAAGGAGGTGGAGCTGCCGCGCTACGATTTCCCCACGGGCAAAAGCGTGAAAAGCGGCACCAAGCTGCGCCTCGAGCCGCGCACCGTACTCATCATGGAAGGCATCCACGCCCTCAATCCGCTCATGTCGGAAGGCATTGACGAGGCCGCAAAGTTCCGCATCTACGTCTCCGCCCTCACCACCATCAAGCTCGACGACCACAACTACATCCCCACGACCGACAACCGCCTTATCCGCCGCATCGTCCGCGACCACAAGTACCGCGGCTCGTCGGCGCAAAGCACCATCGCCCGCTGGCCGTCGGTGCGCCGCGGCGAGGACAAATGGATTTTCCCCTTCCAGGAAAACGCCGACGTCATGTTCAACAGCGCGCTGGTCTATGAGCTGGCCGTGCTGCGCAACCGCGCCCTGCCGCTGCTCGAAACGGTTCACGAGAACTGCCCCGAGCACACGCTCGCCTTCGCCCTCGCCCAGTTCCTCAAGTACTTCGAGCCCATCAGCGACGAAGAACTGCCGCCCACTTCGCTCATCCGCGAATTCATCGGCGGTTCCTCCTTCCATTATTAATATATTCATCAAATAATTTGCTACCTTTGCAGACGGAATGAATAGTGACGTACATTAAAACAATGACGCATGGCAAAAGACGCCCCGAAGGATTACTATCAAGCAGGCATAGACAGACTGAATGAGGCCTTGCGGCTGCTCGCGAAAAAGAGTGCGGCGTTCCTTTACGGGAAGTTGCTGTTTTTCGCTTTGGCGCTGTCATCGATTGTCGTCTGGATGTACTATTCCAAGCAAGAGTGGGTGTGGATTTATGGCGCAGTTTGCTTTGCCATCTATCTCATTCTGATGTATTTAGACGGGAAGGAGATGGACCGGCAGGACCTCATTCAGAAGCAAATTGCGGTGCTTTCTGACGAAATGCGCAATTTGTCTGGCGAGTTCACGCATGGCAATGGCGCGGAATATGTCTCTGCGCAGCATCCGTATGCCTTTGACATCGATATCTTTGGCGCAAGTTCTTTGTTTCAGCGAGTGAATCGAACCATTACGAAAGAGGGCGCAGACACGCTGTCGCAGATGCTGACGAATGTTGGCATGGGCGAAGACACCATTCTGCAGCGCCAAGCGGCCATTTCGGAATTGGAAAGGCAAAACGAATTCAGGCTGTTTTTCCAATGCATTGGAAAAAGAAGCAAGCAACTGGATGATAGCGTCGTTGCTGCAGGACCAGCAAAACTGAATGTGGGTCTTTTGAAGTGGACCGTGGGCATTTCATGGCTCATCACGGTGGCGTCTGTGGTTTTGTTTTTCCTGAATATTCCGTTGCGGGCAGCGCTCACGATTTTCATGAGCGTGGTGTGCCTCAATGGCATGATGAGCGCCCTTTTCTTCTACCGAAGTGGAAAAATCATGAGCCGAATCAATACTTTGATTGCCTACGCGATGCAGTATTTCCCCATCGTGGAACTGTGCGGCAAGTATGATTTTGAGAGCGCCATGCTTCGGGACATCCAAGCCGAATTGCTGGAGCAAAAGAAGTCCTTTTCCAAACTGCGCTCCATGAATGAGTTGCTTCAGTTCAGGAACAATTCCCTGCTGTGGATTGTGGTCAATTGCCTCGGCGTCTTAGACATCTACACCGTGCTGCAGTTCGCTTCGTGGGAGAAACGCCACCTGTCCGAATTGCCCAAACTGCTGAAAGCCGTGGGCGAACTGGACGCGTTGGTTAGCCTGGCGAACTACAATTTCAATTCCACCGACACCGCCACGCCACAGTTTATCAGCGAAGGCATTGGCGTGCAAGACATTTGCCATCCGTTTATTGCAGACGGGAATGCGGTGGGCAATGATTATGCGCAGGACGAGCATTCCATTTCCATCATTACCGGCGCCAACATGTCGGGCAAAAGCACATTCC
>Ga0065711_1004023_pt1 | contig 47778 bp, 32 predicted proteins | sample Hoacrofraction12_FD_59098 | JGI IMG/M metagenome (GOLD analysis project Ga0065711, IMG submission 59098) | Hoatzin crop microbial communities from Cojedes, Venezuela - Epithelial fraction 12 v2 (version 2) | ecosystem: Host-associated > Birds > Digestive system > Esophagus > Crop | place... | reverse complement strand
CCTTATGAAAAGTCCCTCTCCATCCTTCCTGTAGGCCCCTTCAGGTACTGGAAGGCTGCTCTAAGGTCACCCCGGAGCCTTCTCTTCTCCAGGCTGAACAGCCCCAACTCTCTTAGCCTGTCATTTTATCAAATATGTTCAAAAGCTGGTACAGTAAAAGCTGTAAAATCCGATCATACCACAACTCTGTGGTGGGGATTGAGTTACAAGATCTCCCCCTCTGAACTCTCCCAGCCTCGCCCGCTGGTGAGGTGACTCCTCTAGCCACATGCTGGAACTAATTACTGATGCTCCATTAAAAGTTCCAACAGAGAGGGAGATTGACGACTTTTCCCATTTTGTTCTTAGTGCGCAGCACAGTACTGCAGAGGAACCACAGCATCTCAGTGAGCCGGGGAAAACCAGGGATCCCCCCTCGGGGAGTGCCTTGCTGTAAAACAGGCTTTCTCAACAGAAGTTGCTTGTTGTTTGCTCATTATGGGCTGTTACGTATAGTTCAAATGGCCAGAAGTGCCTCTTTGGTTTTCCTCTGACAAGGGCTTCTTTCTTTGGCAGCGGTTTTGAGAAGGAGTAAGGAAGGAGGACTCCACAGGGCGTTCTTTGTCCTCTGCATCTTGTTCTGGGCATGGGTTGGTGAGCTGGGGTCAGCGCGGGGCTTCTGGAGCTGCCAGCCCCAGGCCCGGTGGGTGGGGAACACCCCTCCAACCGCACTTGGACGCGAAGGGCTGGGTTGTGAGCGCTTCAGGGGAAGTGTGCTGCTGGTTACGCACAGCAGACTCAGTGCCTTATTGTGTCTATTTACAGCTTTGGGAAAATGCAGAAAATTGTTTGTTTGCCAAAAAGGGCTCTTTGGGGTGACTCGGACTGTTTTGAGCAGGTTACATTCACTAGATGACTTCAGTAGCACAGAAGCAAGTATTTAGGCACCATTGAAACGGCCCAGCATTTCCTGAATGAACTCTTTCAGCAGTCTGTATAGCAAGGCAACTGAAAATAGGGGGGGTGGAGGTCTAGATAGGGAAAATATAGCAGAAGGTGGAGCCAGTTTCACAGTATGTTCGTGTTTGTGTCCTTCTTGGTTAGGACTGGAAGCTTTGGGACATCTGGGTTTGAGTCTCTTTTGACTTTGGGAATGTGAATCAATGTTATGAATTCCCAGGACGGTGGCCTAAGTAATGGGATGTGAATTGTGTTATCAGTGTCTCGGCTAGCCAGCCTTCTGCTTTTGTAAGACTCCTTAGACTGAGCCTGGGAGAAGCCCTGTTCTGAAGGAAGCGTTGAGGAATGGGGCATCTGTGTGATCCTTTGGGAGAAGAGTGGGTCTGGGTCTAAACCAAAGAGTCACAGTAAAGGGTGCACGGTCATTTTAAGCTTCAGTTCATATTTAAGTACACATGCAAAGTGGGGCAGAGGCAATGGGACGGACTGATTGGTAGAAACTTGCCGAGTAGCTCAGTGGCTACCGAGTCACAAGGATTTGATTGCTGCCTACATGTTGGGAGTGTATTTTAATCTCTTAGTTACGGACCATGAAAGGAAGGCTCTGTGGCTAAAAATGATGACATCTTTGCTTTCAGGCACTGATGACAGTATCTAAGCAGTTTGTGTTACAGCCTAGATTTTTAAAACTTTTTTCTCCTTTTTCCCCTCTGAAGTTTTCCACTGTCCTCTGTTTACGTTCTCAGGTTTGGGGTTTTGTTTTTTGCTTTTTAGGCTCTTGGTCAAAAGGTCCGTCAGTTTTGGAATCATCCCATAAATGCTAATTTCATTGCACGGAAATATGTGAAACTTTTGCTTGAGAAGCTGGGGAGCAGGCAGGTAAGAGCACATAGACCATATTTTTTTTAACCTTTTGCTTTGACAGTGTTGAGATTCCTGACCTTTCTGTAGACTGTAGCACACTAAAGGTAACGCTGAAACTTGGTACTGCGCAACTTGGTGAACTAACCTGAAATACTCTCCCTTGCAGTGCAACAGGCCTGTCCCTGAGAGACTCTCAGTTGCTGTTGAGTTTTTGCCACTTAACTACCTGACTAATATGCTGGCAGAGATAGAGAATCAAGGTAACATTAATTCTGTACTTTGAAAAGCCAGTAATTGTTACCCTTTGATGCTCATGCTCAGCTGTGCCCTGACTATACTGGCATAACTGAGTTCTAAAAGTCCAGTGGTGCCTCAACATGTGGGCTTGGTCATCTTTCTGCTGATGGGAACTGCCAGGGAGCTCCTCCACTGCGTATCCTTTCATCCAGCCCCTCTGTGTGCTGGATCCAGTTAGCAAACTTGCGTTTTTCAGGACACGTGTAGTGAAACGTGGTTCGTGTACAGCGTGGTGGTAGCTGGTATTCTGTGCTCAAATGGAGAGAAGAACTTGCTTCTTATTTATGCAGCGTGGTGGCTAAGAGGCTACCAGAATCAGATCTTCCACCTCAGAAAAGAGTACCCAGATCACTAGGTTAGGAGGTGCGCCGAAGTAACAGGCATTTTTTATTTCAATGCTGTTCCTTTTTTTGAAACTAAATTCAAATTTGGTTAGGGCACTTGCTTCATACAGTGAGCCTAAGCACCGCAAGATTTTTGAATTCCACTGAAAAAGCAAGGTGCATTAAGGCAAGCGTTATACTTTTTAGCATTGCTGGCTATGCCTATACTGATAACCAAGATAAAGTCAGGATGAAACAGGATTGTCCATGTATGGCTGTCATTCCATTTGGGGAGCAAAAGAGTTAAGCCATAAAGAAGCGTATGAGAACGTGCCCTGGTCCATGTTACGTACTACCACAAGCATGGCCGCCGTGCTTAGATCTTGGTTTGGATCTCCAGGGTAGTGTTGGTGCGGAGATCCCTAGTGGCCTCCAGAGATGGTTGATCTCTCGCTTACGTCCCACTCACTGGAAGGTTTCCGCCGTGGCTGAGCATCCGCGTGACTCCCCTGAAAGTTGTAGGGGTGACAGCACAGGTCTGGCTTTTATCGTGTCTTTCAGTATTGTAGATCAAGGTGTCTCTTAGACTGCAGGGCGAAGTGCACAAGGGCACTTCTGATTTCGTAAACGCTGACTTTCTCACAATGTTTTCCTAGGCGTGCATCCGTACGAAAACCAAGATCATGTAAATGTAAGATTTGTAGAGGAAACAGCACTCAAGCACACCATGGCGCTTTTGGGCCTCAGACACTCCTGAAGCAACGGGCTGTTGAAGAACGCTGCCTGTGGGACTCCTGCACAGAGGCATTCACACAGAAGTGTGCAACCAACTTTTGCTTTGTGTTTATTTAAACTTAAATGTCATGTTGTTTTCCAAATAATCTGCAGCTTTATGTAGCCACCATTACTGACATAAGCTACTCAAAATATTATTTGGTGCAACGTATTAAGGTTGCAATCACTGACTTCTAGATAAATCCTGGAGAAATTAATCTGACACAGACCCAGGTTTCCAGTGGAAGATTTCTGTGGTTTCTTTGTTTCATGTTGAAGTGGTCAAATAAATGGAACTACAGCAGGTATCAAAACATGCTGTGAAAATCGGTATTAATTATTTTAACAAGACAGACAATTCTGAAAAAGGGTAGTCCAGTTGTATTGTACAGTAAAGAGAAACCAGTAACTGTTTACTTGTGTAGATTCACAACATGATCTCTTGGTGTGTTTATGTGAAGCAGGGAAGGGTAACACACTCTGAATCGGTCTCTGTATATAATGCATCAGAAGGGATGCGTTCGTTCCTTGCGGTGGTCACGTGTTACCTGGCGGTACTTCTGCCAGTGGACCTGGATTCTAATATATCCAGTTTTGCAATTAGCACAAGGTAGAATCTTCTTAAAGTACATGTGACAGGGCTTTGTTTTGGTTGTTTGGGGGTTTTTTTTCTTTAAGATCTGTATAATGTATTGTAAGCAATACAGCATAAGAAAAAAGTTCTTTAGAAATTTACCTTAACGGTGGCTTGGGCAGAGTTTTACTTAATTCATTCTGTACAACTTCTGGTGTTACAGTTCCAGCCTCAGCTTCAAAAAGAAATCATGGAGATTGTTTTTCCTTCATTTTCAACTTTTATTTATATATAACTGAACCAGTGTTGTTTGGGTTTTTTTGTTTGCTTTTTTTTATGTTCTGAACGGTGACATTAATTTAAAATAGTAATAGTGGTTTGCTGTGCAGGGAAAGTGTTAAGTTCCGACATGTAGGATTTCTGCAGTCTTGGATTTGAAAACAACGCTATTGCAGTTTCAGGCTATGAAACTAGTGAAACTCACTGACAATGTGATAGATTTTGGAGGTTTGCGTAACCACCTCCGATACTCTATCTGAGCAGTTTCCACTGACGCTTCCTGCTCCTAACCAGTGAAATAACAAGATCCCGTTCTCGGGAGTGGCTTGGCAAGCTCGTGGTTGTGCCCTTGTCATCGCCATCAGTGGAGCAAGTTTCAGCTTTCCCAGTAACTGTGTGGAGGGAAGGAATGTTTTTCTCAGTAGATTTAAAATTTGTCTGGCAAGCATAACCTCCAGTCCCAGACTGCAGAAAGGTACGTTTGTGTATTTGTGTAAGCGTTGTGGACTTTGTTCGTATTACATTAATAGCAAAAGAAGATTTTCCAGCCTTTTCTTTTTAATGAAATGTATTATAAAATATAATCACATGCAATAAAACTTCACCTAGAAAAAAAATACGCGTAGTACAATGACCACTCAGTTTTTCTTAACATTTTAAAATACTGCACTGCTCCTGGGAGACCAGGCTCCTGCTGGCCGGGGCATGGGCACTTGTATCGCTGACTATGGAGCTGCACTTCTGGCACGAACCGCTGCTTGGGTTTTAGTACAGAATTTGGCTAAGCGCTAACGGCCATTCCTTCAGTGCAGTGAATGCTATTGACCCTTGAGATTCAGCAACCGGTAGTGACCTCTCCTGCTTTAGGTGCCGTCTGTTCAGATTTCAATTGGCTTTACAATAGGTTTTCTGAAGTGTCTCATATTGGAACCAGGTTTGCTTGGTTTGAAAGGAGCCCGAGCGCCGTAGGGCCGCGGCAGCGGGAGGCTGTATTCGTCGTCTGGGATGTAGGCGGTCGGGCGTTGTTCCGCTGTCCTGTGGACACAGCCAGGCACTGCAGCTTGTTCCTCTTCTGCAGCGCGCTGTGAAAGAAAGACCTTTGATCACTTTGTGATTATATGTTTTAAAACTGCCGTGCAGAATGCCTAGCAAAGGACACACCGTGAGTCTGGGCCTTGGCAAACCAGGAAACCCAGCGGGGTATTAATTGTTCATCGGAAGGTACGCTGGAGTTATTGACGATGTAGATGTGAGTTTGTGCTTCTAAATAATATAAAGTTTGAGCCTGTAATGCTTTTGTTATTTGTGAAGAAAACGGATTAGATGAACTTTTAAAAGTTGTGATAAGTGTGCACAGAATGTCTTGGGAATGGGATAATTGATGCTTCCAAACGTGGCTGCATTTACACTGAGAGCAGCTGTTCCTGAGCGCTGTTACTGCAGTGAGCTTGTGTCCGCAGCGCTGCAAGGAAACTGAGTCATAGCGTGAGGAGAAGTGTGAATGACAGAAGTTTCTTATTCTAAACCAGTTTCACTGCAGCAGTTCTGCGTGACTTCAAGTTCTTCAAGTGTAGGCACAGTGTATTCCTCTCCCAGTGTGTGCGCCTGTCAGCTTCCAATGGAGCGCTCGGCTAAAGGATTCATAGAGCAAAGCCAATTTCCCATCAGCAGGAGTTCCCTCAGTACCCACATCTCACTTCTATGCTACTTTGTCTTCTCTGGGAGCTCTCTGCTCAAGGATCGCTGATGGTCTCAGCTGAGGAGGCACGGTGTCCTGCAGGGTAGAACATGCAGCAGCATTTGATACGCTGCCCTGCCTACCCTCCGTGTCTTGCCCAGCAATCTGATCTCGTGCCAATTCTGATCTGATGCTCACTGCCTCTGGTATGTGGAAGGTGCTAAAATTTCTCCTGAACCCCACCCCCCCACCTTTAGCAGCTTTACCTTCAGATCAAATGGAAAGCCACACTTTGCTGGTGGCCATCTTGCCCAACATCCCGAAACACAGTCACACAAATTAATAGTTAATAATTAATCTTCCTTTCAGTGTAATGTGTTCTCACTGTAAGGTTCAATGCCGAGCTCAAAGCGCTGTGCCCGACTGCAGTTAAAGCTCTGCAAGCCCACAGTGTCCCACCTCAGTAGTTCTCCTCGCACCACCCTCTCCACTGACTCATGGAGCTCCGTGCGTGGCAGCGAACAGCGATGCAGGGAGCTAGCGCCGCTCTCCCAGGAAGACAAAAGCTAGAGCCGTGAGAAGGTGGGGCTGGAGATCTGACCGCGACACGTGGCAAAAACTTACCTTAGCTCTGGCTTCAGCTGCCTCCTTTTGCATCTTCTCATTGCGTAGAATCTTCAACCACTCATTTTCTGTTTCTTTGGGAGGGGGAAGGCCTTGATCTATCCTTGATGACACAGTCATCAGAAATTGTTCTTTCTCTCTCATTTCTTGCTGGAGTTTAATAGCAAGCGCTTGCTGCATGGACAGCTCTGCAACGAGAGCCATCATCTGCCGGGTTCTGTCCTTGATCATCTTCTGCAGCTCATTTGTCTGGAGTAAGTAACAACTGCGTTTTAGTTGGGGCTTCCCTTTAGACACTGGGCCTGATGCTGAGGTAAGTGTTAAGGGTGCGAAAACAAGCCCACCTTGACTCTGTGTTAAAAAATAGCTCCATGCTGGAAAATGACTTAATGAAAGGGGACGTGTGTTTCTGTGTACGATTGGAACCACAGAAACCTGCATGAAAAATCACATTTATTCAAATACAAGGTACAGAAGAGCAAGGTTGTGTTTATCTCCTGCCCTGTTCAGCTGAACAGCAAAACTCCCACTGCCCTTGAAGGCAGGTATTAAACCCAGATTCCAATTCACCTTGTGCACAATTAACTTTGTAATAAAGGTGTAGTAAGCCCGATGCTTACAAGATAAATCAGTGATAATGTGGACACAGCAGAGCTGCGGGTTGGGACGTTGTACTTGGCAGGGGGATGAACAGGAAAGGAAGGGGATGGGAATCCTTGAGTCTGGCTGGGGGTGATTTAAACAATAAAACCTCACAAAAATCAAATGTTTTTTTTTAAAGTGACTGACAGGGAGTCGAAGCGCTCGAATGTGACTTGTGGCACGCTGCCTTTCTTACAGCAGTTCATTAGCCCATGGCCAGGATTTCACAAACCCAAATAACAGCCACGCTGTTTCTCTGTCTGTGAAAAATTAAAGATTTGCTATAAAGATGTGCTTTGTTTTAAGCCTTTCTGAGTGCCAAACCTAACACCTAAGGAAAAAAAAAAAAATCAACTCTGGCCTTGTTTTACATTAATTACTTTGCCTTCTTTTTTTTTTTCCTGTCTTTCACTCAGCACTGCTCTATTTGGAGCTTTTTCATTACGTGGGTTGGGGTCCTGCAGGTGGGTTGGGGCAATCCCAAACACAGCTACAGGCTGGGCGGAAAGTGGCTCGAGAGCAGCCCTGAGGAGAAGGACCTGGGGGTACTGGTGGATGAGAAGCTCAACATGAGCCAGCAATGTGCGCTCACAGCCCAGAAAGCCAGCCGTATCCTGGGCTGCATCAGGAGAAGCGTGGCCAGCAGGTCGAGGGAGGTGATTCTGCCCCTTTACTCTGCTCTGGTGAGACCCCACCTGGATACTGCATCCAGCTCTGGGGCCCCCAACATAGGAAGGACATGGATGTTGGAGTGGGTCCAGAGGAGGGCCACAAAGATGATCGGAGGGCTGGAGCAGCCCTCCTACAAGGACAGGCTGAGACAGTTGGGGCTGTTCAGCCTGAAGAAGAGAAGGCTCCGGGATGACCTTAGAGCAGCCTTCCAGTACCTGAAGGGGCCTACAGGAAGGATGGAGAGGGGCTTTTCACAAGGGTGTGTAGTGATAGGACAAGGGGGAATGGCTTCAAACTAGAAGAGGGCAGATTTAAATTAGATATTAGGAAGAAATTCTTCACCATGAGGGTGGTGAAACACTGGAACAGGTTGCCCAGAGAAGCTGTGGCTGCCCCCTCCCTGGCAGTGTTCAAGGCCAGGCTGGATGGAGCTCTTGGTGGAAGATGCCCCTGCTCATGGCAGGGTGGTTGGTAACAGATGGTCTTTAAGGTCCCTTCCAACCCTTACCGTTCTGTGATTAAGGAGGTGGGGGTGAGAGCATTTTTGCTCTTCCTCAGACAACATTACTGGCAGTTAAAAGGAAATAGCTATAACTCTATAAAAATAACTGTATTGAAAATGTTTTTTTTTTTTCCTGTGTGGTTCTCCCTACCTAAATAACAAAGAAACTTTGAGCTAGGTACCGAGTTTATCTGTTTCTGTGTTGGAGGGATATAGAACTTACCTGGCTTGTCCCCATTTCTTTCTATCCCTAACATGTTGGTTGGGGAAGGGCTGTTACGTACATGCCCAAAAGGAGGACTCTCCCCAGTTTCTAAGCGCTCAACCTGGGAAATAACTAATCCTGTATTGTGGTGAAAGGTACTACTCATGATGCAATGTTCTTTCAAAAAGAAGGTGCACTCACTTAATGCTATGTCTGTGTTGCAGTTATTACTAAATGTCTGTCATTTCTGGAGGCTAACATATGACTTGCCTATCAATATTTCCAGCCACTAGTTTTGTAATTTGCAAGTGAGTCATTGTACCTCTTGCCCAGATATTATTTCGTGTTGTGCAGGCCAGCAAGCCGAGCATGCAATGCCCTTCTTACCCGTTTAGCCAGCAGCAGTGTGTCCTGCTTCCCGTCCTCTGCTGCGGCACGGAGCCTGTCCACCAGCCAGGAAATGTGCTCGTAGAGAAGATCCGTCTCCAGCAGCTTCTCCTCCTTCTGCACCAGCTCCACCTCTAGCTGCAGCAAGGAGTACACAGGGTGCAGGTGAATGACAGGGGAAGGTGTAACACAAGGAGTTGCTGTGATTGCTTTGAGAGCTGCTGGAACAAGACCAGTGAACAGCCATAGACAATCACGTCACCACCAGTCTTCTCAGGTTTTTTACCCTCTCCGCCAAGCGTCAGGCCAAAGTTGGTTCAGTTGGTTGCGGTCAGTCGTACAGTTCTTGCGTATCAGACTAGGCCCTTTCAGGGGGTGGGGGGTTACACCAGCATTACTACTGCATTGCTGTGATTTTCTTGAAAGAAATGGGGGTTTTCTAGGTTTTGGGGTTTTTTTTTAATCTTCTGCTTCCTTGAGGCAAGTGGTAATAAGTTTTCAGCTCTTGCTTTAATTACCTTTTTCCTCCTGCTGCTAAAAAAAAACCTATGGGCTCCAAAGACCTTAGTACTGTGTAACTAAAAGGACTTTAAAATCACAATGAGTCTGAAAGAAAACACTTAAACTTCTCTCATAACTCCAAGAAACCCAGCTTTTTAATGTGCGAGTTGGTAACAGTGGGCTCTGTTGTCACCTGCTGGGCTATGCAGAACTCCCTTTTGCCAAGGAATATGGGACAGTAAAGCAAAAAGCTCGAGTAAATCAAGCAGTCATGGTAAATCCTTATAAACTGAATTTCAAAAGCGGGACTCAGGCGTGTCCTGCTCTGAGCTTGCCGTTACACTAGTGCCTTCACAGCCGCGTGTGAATCCTCCCCACACACTAAATACATGGGGGGGTGTGTGTGTGTGTGTGTGTGTGGAGTCTTGTGCCCCTATAAATGGGACAGACAAATATATATAAGCAAATACCATGGTTGCACATTCCATTCCCTTACCTTCCCCACATATGCCATACGTGCCCTGAAATTGGCTTTTGTATTGGACCTAATGCTTCCTTTTGAAGCCTCGTCTGGCCGTGACTGGCGGTGCTGCGGTCAGGCGTGCAGCTGCTGGCTGCCTCTTCGTGAAGGTCTGTTCAGGGGCTCCCTGCTCGGCAGGGAAACAAAGCAGTGAAACCAAGCCTGAGCAGGAGGTTTGCTTGGTCCTGCGTCACTGGTGCAGACTGTAAGAGGGTGGGGGACTGCCTCCAGCCCGCAGCCTGAGCATGGTGGTGGAACAGCTGGCAACCAGTTGCAGAACAACTACAAGTTTGTTCATTAGTAGTTTATTATTTTATATTTATTTCCTTCTGCCGCCTTTTCTGTGCCTTCCTGTAGTGAAGCAGGAGGGTCTGCACTGAAGGGCCAGTGATGCGAACAGACCAGCTAGCAGAGGATGCTGCGGAGCCAGGAATACTGCGCAGAGCCCGTGTTCTGCTCCTGCTCGCCAGCCGCTGCTGGAAGAAGTCAAAATGTCCCACATCCAGTTGTCCTGGAAAGCAGGCGCTGAGCTGGAGTTCCCATTAGCCAATCAATTATTTTAATTCCTCTTACAGAAAGTTTATTTTAAAAATACCATTTGCTTTTTCTAAAAGAGGTCCATCAGCATGGGAGCTTGTGACATGAGAAGTGATGTTACCTGCTCAATCTTTTTTAGCAGCTTGGGTGGAGATGGGTCCTTCCCTCCCAAGTCTCGCTTTCTGCTCTCATTCATGGAGTCAGCAAAGATTGCCTCCATCTCTTTAATCCTGTCTTTGCACTGGGAATACTAGGAAACAAAAAGCCACAGCAGTTATTTACCAGAAAAGACGCCAAAAGCCCCGCTGTTGCTACATGCCCAGTGGTTAGCGCTGAAGGTCTCATCCTGACCAGCATCCAAGTTTTCCGCGTTCAAGTTCCCAGGCACGTGTCCTGAAGCGACTCCGTGGTGACACTGAGCAGTGCGGTTCTCCCGGCACCCGCAGAGGCAGCTGTTCCCTGACCTTTCCCATGTGAGACCTTCCCGTGGAACAACGCTTCCCACAACAGGCTAGATGGACATCCGTGCCTTGCACAAACACTTGTGGAAGGAGTGACTGGGACAATTTCTTCATGTCTGGCCTTGCAGGACTGACAGTGGTGGGGTTTTGTGCTTTGACGTGCACCTGGCCATCTGTCAGCATGTTGTCACTCCGACCTCGATCTGTTAGCTCTAACATAACATGACCCAAGTAAGTTACTATAAATGCTAACCATCCATTGCAGGTGGTGATATTATGAAGGAAGTAAGAGGTCACAGGCTCGTGAAGTTATGAACAGTCAGCGAAAAGACAAAGTAAATGTTTAGATGTTGCTACGGGCATGGGGTTTGTTCACTGGCAGTTAACGAGTCATGTTTAACTGGAAAAGGGAAAAATGACAGATCTCTTGGGTGATTATGGAACATTACCAGAACATTTGTCTTAAACACTTATTTTTCTGGTGAAAAAGCATCACACGGTTCTTTTTCACATTTTTACCTCAGAGCAGGCCAAGTAAAAACCTTAAATAACTGTAATGAACAATTTCCTTGTCAAATCATGATTTGGTTTAAAATGCATGCCATTCAGTGCCTCACTGGTTTCATGGGTACCGAGAGATTTATTTTAATTATAAACAACAGAACTCCAGCCCAACGATACACAGAGCAGAAGAATGTAAGAGCAGGACCGGCGCGATCAACAGGACGCAGCTACGCTCCCACGGAGGCTTCACAGCTGGGGCCGAATTTGTCAACCCCTAACTCGGCTGAAAATGCCTTGCTGGAGGCAGTGGTGCCTTAATGAGATTAGGGCCAGCTCACTAAGTAAAATTTTGCAGGGTTGAATTGTTACTTTGGAGAAGAAGGACTTGCAGAAAAAACACCGCCCGAACCAGAAAGAAAATCCATAAAAAGTTTCATGTTAAATACTTGACTTTTAAATGCAGCGTGAATTGGGAGTGATTAGGTGCAGGCTAATCCAAAAGTATGGAAAACAAAGCACATTTAGAAATAATTACACTATTGTGTGTTTGCTTAAGTGATGTTACTATAGGCATCTTTATTTTCTCCTAATTTGCACTGTTTGTCGGAGTTCTAAGGATTCTAAGTCTTAAAGCCAAAAAAGAGCCTTCCTTCTCGGAGTGGATTGGATACAGGGATAGGAAGAGGCTCTGTAGTGGGCTTTTCTGCGTTTGACTGTGAATAGTCAGGAGGAGTTGTTTAAGGACCAACAGCTGAGAGGGAACACGTGCTTAGATCAATGGACCGGTCTGAAAAAGTGGAGGTCTGCTTATTTCTGGAAATTTCAAGGAAGGCAGGTGAGGTATGTAGAGCACTAGAAAAAGGCAAATATCATAGCTGTATTTAAAAATGGGGGGAAAAGGAGCTATGGAACTACAGATAACTTATCTGTGCCCGAAGAATAAATCTGGGACAAATCATTGAGCTTTCTTTGAAGGCAGCTAGAAAAGAGTACGAGTAACAGCCAACACAGGTGTGTCGAGTCTTGCCAAACCAGCCCAGTTTCCCACTATGGTAATACAACATCTGTGTGGATGACAGCGGGTAGGTATCACACGTATGGATTTTTACATGGTTCCGGTATTGTTTCAGATGACGTTCTCATAAACAAGCTAAGGAAACAGAGTCTTGATGAAAACACAAGGTAAGCACTACCTCAGAAGAATGAGGTTAAGCTCGGAGAGACTGCAAATACTTTTTGGAGGAGAAGGTTCAAATTCAAAATTACTTTGATCTGAAAAAAGGTCTGAACAAAAGAGATAATATTAAATAACAGGTGCAAGGTGCTACATGTAGGCAGGAAAATTTACCTGTGCAAACACAGAATCAAGACCAGCTGATTAGATACCCTTCCTTAAAAGGAGAGTCTGGTTGTTACACACAGTCACAAGCTGAACGTGAATCAAGATGTCACGGTGTTACAAGAAAGGCCACCGTCGTGCCTGGACACATAAGCATAAATATAGCCTGCAAGATACCTGAATGCATCCTTTTGCTCTCAGCCACTGATATTAGGCACTGCACCTCAAGGAAAATAAAGACCATGCTGCCAAAACTAAAAGAAAGGCAAAAAAAGAATGGTCTGAGAAAGATCCATCAGGGCCGATGGAACAACACAGGTTTGCGTAGCCTAGCAAAAGGATGGGAGAGGAGCACGACTAACTGTCTGCCAGTAACTGAGGTGTTGCAGGGAGGAGGAGAATGATCCGTTGATCATGTCCCTGGTGGACAGAACACAAATCGATCGGCCTTCGCTGCAGCAAGAAAGATGCAGGCTAACGGTTAAGAAAATCCACTGCTAAGGAAGGGCTGGGATAGCTTGCTGGGGAAGCTGGAGTTGCCCAGCGGTGGTTTGAAAGCACAGCTTAGCCCTCTCAGGAATGACGGGCAATCCAGCGCTGGAGCAGGAGCGCGACTGCCTCGACAAACTCTTTACCTCTCTACCAGCCCCATTTTTCTGTGACTGTGATGATGCGGTCTGGAGATTTTCATGGGCTTATATTAAAACCCGGACGGATGTTGGTGCCAAATGCCTCAACAAAACTGTCGGTCCCTGTACGTCAGCTGGACTCTGAGGCATGAAAGTCCCATCTACAGCATCTTGACAGCTCAGCAGGTCTACGTGTTGGACTAATTAATGATTAATGCTAAGTATTTCTCACTGATGCATGAAGGCAGATTAGTTTTCATGGGTTATTTCAGTCAGCGGGAACACTCCCTTGATGTGCAGTCCCAATTAAAAGTTGCATAGTTTTATGCTCAGGGAAAACCACCCTAGAACCTCACCAGGTCCTTTTTGTGTCAGACAAAGGAAGTACCTCTGAATGTTTCTATTTTTCATGCTTTACATTGATAGTAACAAAAATATCTACTCCACCTTATTAGCACTTGCTTAGAACAGGTCTCGTATTGCTTGAGACAACGATATTTTATTGGCTAAAATTTATTCACCAGCATTTCACTGAACAGATGCTGAGTCGGATTTCAATGTGGCATCAAATCTGTAATCGGTACAGGAGTTGGTCATCTGAATTCGGCAGCCAACACCAGAACTCAGACTCAGGCTTGTGGCCTTTATTTAGATGATGGAGATGAGGCCAAACAATTTGAAACTGTTCCTCACTGGGCATGATGGCTATGGCAGTGGGAGGCAGAGTATTAATGCTAGAACGGTGGAGCATAAGGAGACGGCTGGGTTAAAGCCGGTTTGAATCACGCACGACTCGGTAACCACAGTATCTGGGTATGTTTTAAAGGCTGATAACTGGTTATTTGCCATTGTTCACTGGAAAATCTCTGACTTGGAAACATTTATTAAGACTGCTCCATCTGTAATATCACACCACTTTCTATTTTCCTACTTTTTATGTCAATATTGCAAAAAGATTTAAAGCACCTGTAGCAACAGCCTCCCTTTAACAGTGACTTCAGGCTTCACATGAACCATCATCACAAAGGAGAAAGTTTTAGAAATGCAGAACAGAGAAATCAAAGTTTCATGATTAACTCTGTTATTCAGAAGAATTATCTGCATCTTGTTACTGTATTTGACTCGGTGACTCTCGGTCTCATTCTAAATCTTACCTGAAAACATACCTCTTTTTTTTCCCTCTAGTCTATTGTCTTTTTTTCATACTCCCTCTGTTCATCTTTATACCTGTAATGGCACCGTAAAGTTCTTTGGGGTAGAATTTGCATAAGGTATTGTACAACATTTTAGTCTTTTAGCAGAGCGTGCAATTTCTTTAAAAGCTCAGAAGTAACAGAATAGTGCAAGCACTATTTACCAGTGAGTCACTGCTCCCATCGATGCAATTGCGAATGGCAATGGTACACCCTAATTTATGAGTGTGTGCAGACACTGACAGAATATGTATGGAAAAAATTACCATCTGGAGATAAGGTCACAAGTAAATGAGCCATTTCAGAAAGCAAGGAAAGAATGTCCCAAGCACTGCAGTTTGCTACTTGTTTAATGTCATGGTGTAACTAGAACTTACACTGTTTTTGTGTCGAAGAAAATGTATGTGGATTATATCACTGTAGGCAGCAGAGTTTCCAGAGTAGGCTCAGGGTCAAGTGTGAATTGAGTTATTATTTTAGAAATTTGAAGTGCTAAGTGTATCTCCCACCCCCCCCACCTACCCCCATTAAGACAGTTTTAACAAATTTTATATACATTCCCATTTTTTCCCCATGACTCCCATTCTCCAGCTTAGTCACACTGACATTTCAGGCCATGGGGAGGGTCAGCTGCGATGCCGTACCCCGGGAGTGTTTGGCACGTGCATAACAAGGTCGATAAACCAGTTACACAGAAGCGTACAACTCACAGATCTGAAGGTACAAACGGGCATCCGTGCTTTGTGAGACAGGTGTTTAACTGAACTTCCTGTTTTAATAAACCTTGTACATGCAGACATCTTTTTTCTATGAAATTGCCTTAAGTTTTCAAATAGAGAATAATACAAACCAAAAAAAGGCTTGCTTTCCCACCGACCTGTATCTGAAGGACCACCAGATGTGCATCTAGGGCACTCTTCTCTGGGAGTGCTTTGAGCCACAGCTGAATCTGTCTCTTTTTCTCAGCTACCTTCAGCTTCAGAAATCTGATCTTTTCATCCATAACTTGCATCTCTATATCTCCATTTCTACACAGCATCTCTTGCATGTTTATTTTTTCATATAAAAGGCGTAGTTCTTCTTCTCGATTTCTGAGCAGAAGACCACTGCAGTAAGCCCAAAATGAAAAGGTAAAATTTAAAAAAATTTGGCTCATTTTCAGTGTATTCCATTCAAGAACGTAACGGGCAACCTTGAAAAGTAGTAATAATCTGGGAAAATGTACAAAGATTAAAAAAATATTACTTTAATATTATGACATTTTAAGTAGGTAACAAAATAATTGCAATGTTAAAATTAGAGATCAAACAATTGCAAGGGTTACTCTAGTCTCTCATAGCATTTGAGAAGCTCTTCTGGCCTTACATAGCACTTATTTAAAATCAGATTAACATGATCAGGGAGCTTTACATCATCTGCATTTTTATACCATATCTGCACACAAAGCACAAACAGAGCAGGAGCCTACAAGCTCTCAAGGCATCCAGCAGCCAAGCCACCATGTTTTTTAATAATTCTGAAGAATGAACATCTTCACCAATGGAGAAAAACGATCTGTGTAATGCAAAGCTGCATCAGCATCGCAGTGAGGCAGACGGTTTAGCGAAACATTTCAGTGAGGCAGTCTTTCAGTACTCCTGATTTGGAGTGCTCATAATTAAAACTATTCTTGATTCATGAATGTAAAAAATTAAACACTATATTACATCAAATTTACATTTATACCTCTCATTTTGTTGCTGAATAGCCCTTTCATATTTTTTGCGGAGCTGCACAATGTCCTCTTTGACGTGGGTGACCTTCTTGGTGAGTCTCTCAAGGTCCAGACACCGTTGCTCTTTCTTTTCCTTCATCTCATGCATAATTTGTACAATTTTACAATAATCATTTCTGAGACTGTCTTTAATTGCTACATTATTTGTATTCTTCAGATGTTGTTTCTGCAATTTTCTTTAACATAACAGAAAATTAGGAATGTTTTCAGTCCTCTCAATCCGAAAGCAATTTCAGCAATTAAAAGCAGAGTTTAAACTTCACAGGAGCATTACAAGAAGTACAAAGCCTCTCTGAGACCCGCTCTCTGCTTGCTTTCTGCAAGCTCTTCCCAGTTTGAAGAGAATGGGATTACGCTCCCCAAAATGCTGTAAACGGAGCACTGCACTACAGCTCTTTTCTTCTCCACCGGGCAGCCCAAGGGGCGGTGAGAAATAAAGTTCGAGAGCAGAATCATAAACTGTGATGCAAATTCTTACTGTGTAGAAATTCTGCCCTTCTATTTAAAGAGAGATATGTAAATAATTTTGTGGTTGTGATTCAAAGATCTCCAAGTTTATTGTTTATGAAACAATGTATCACAACATTCACACAAGAAAGAAAATTATCAGTTTCCCTGTTTGACAGATGAGAAAGAAAAACCCCAGTGAAGGGTTAGTGACAAGATACATTATAGACCCAGAAAAATCAAGAACAGAACTCATTATTCCCAGCGACCTGGCTGGCCACTAGACGATGGGCCCTCACTTCAAAGACAGATTCTTGTTGCCTCACGGATCATACGTTTGCTCACAACATGGAACCTGGAGTTACTGCATTTGATCGTGGCAAGTACTGCTGCTTGATCAAGTATCACTACTTTATCTGCACGGGGGAGACACATCAACACACAAAAGAGGTAGCGAAAGGAGAAGCACGGTCTCCTGTTAAAACACGGAACGACAGATGAAATACGCTGCCTCCCCTCGCGGGCTCCATCACTGCCTTGCTGAATGACGCCGTACAAAGCAGTGGGCTGCTTTCTGGTTCGTTACCCCTGCGTGTAACACTTTCCAGGTCCACAGGGGATTACTGAATTGAATTACATTCTGTAGGGCGAGTTTCAGACCGAAAGCATGACAATTGCAAAAATGCAATGTGTTATTAAATACCTCCTGAAAAACCTTTCTCTTATTTGGACTGATACTCTGTCTGTCCTCCAAACTGTGTAGGTTGCAGCTAAGTCAGTGATACTATGATACTAAAGTCTATTACTGGCATTAAAAACATTTTCCATAGGGGGAGAAATACTGATAATTCAGTACCTCTCGCTACTTTTAAATCTAGGTTTGCAGAGATCAGAATGCCTGTTGGATCTTTACTGGAGTAGGCTCATCTACAACAATTAGGTCAATATATAACCATCTTAGCCTTGTTTTCCCCCTCCTTTCACCACTAATCAATAGGGAAGGCCTCAAAAATTTTAGCACACAATGTCAGCTTGTGCATCTTGAGAAAATCACTTAAATCACTGAAGTTTCACTTATTTTCTAGCTACATCCAGCAGGACTTTGAAATCAAGTGACTCGGAGATTCACAACATACTTTGAGTGAATGTATCCTGAATGCATTCTTTGGCCTGGCTGTGCAACTTTTTGGCACAAAAAAAAAAAAAAGTTTGGGGAAAATCAAATTATTTTTAAACTACTCAGTTTTGGCTGTGCTGTTTTGCACACACAGTTAACTATGTACTAGCTTCCACTTTCCCAACTGCTGATTTCAGAGACGTTGCTGTTCTGTCTGCATTGCAGGATTTGATCACTAGGATGACAAAAAGGTGGCAAAAAGACATGCCCAGTAGATAACAGCCTAGGAGAAAATAGTTGCATGCACCCACTGTCTGCCTCTTTGTGGTGACTCTAAACTTTCATTTTGCCTAGGATTGCCTGGAAATTGAAGCCATCTTTTGTTTGAGCTGAAATAAGCATCATCGAATAAACTTCAATTTGAGTTTGAACCAAGAAACCCAGTTTGTTCTAATTTAATAATTAGACAGCCACACCACTGCTAGTGACTCATTCAATAGCACCACACACCAGTCTATCGTGGAAACACATAGGTATCAGACCCCGTCTTGTCTGAGGCTAAGCGAGTGTGAGTACCACAGTGTTGTTCAGATGGAATGGAATAATACGATAATGCAGATACCAGAGGCTCCAGGACTGCGATACAAAGGCAATGCAATGTCAATTAATCCCTTCAAGGGACAGGAAAGCAAGAGAGCAGCCAGACAAACTTCAGAAATGCTTTGTGCCATGCAGTGATGCTCAAGCTAATTGTGAGGTGTTACGGTGACAAGAAAGTGGAGCAGATTAGGTAAGGGTGTTGCTAAATGTCTTCAGATCAGGATTTAGAAATCAGGATAATAACTGTCAAGGATGATACAGGCACAGCTGAAGCTGGACTGGATTATGTCTTAAGATTCTTTCTAATCTTATATTTCTGTAATTGTGATCTACAGTTTAGTTAAACTCACCTTTCCTTGGCTATAACAGTATTCCTTAAATTTTCTATTTCATTTCCTAGCAATTTTACCCGGTTTTTAATTTCACTTGCTTTCTGCTGAGCAGCGTGCACCAAATTTATACATTTATTCCTTTCATTTTGGATAACATCATATATTTTAGCAAAACCTTGGAGTCTAAAGAAATGACAAGTGTGAAAGAAATAATTATTATAATTTTATGCATACATTACTTGGATAAAAATTGCTTTAAAAGACATTTTAAGCTAATATATTGTTATTATTTTCTTACTGTTTTTGGATTTCTCTTTTTCTCTTTTTATACTCTCTTATTTCAAGATCCTTTCTTTTTATTTCTTTAATAATATTTTGGAGTTGTATCTGAAATTAAAACAGAACTCAATGAGCACTTGAAGTACCTCAAAGAAATATCTTCAGAGAAGTGACTCAGAACAGCTATTCCTCTTAGACAAGGAAAAGACAGTGAAGCGAGATTACTCTAAGAACTTACTCTAATTATAATGAAATGCTTTTACTGTTACAACATTAAAGGACAATAATATTAATGTATATTAAGCTTACAACAACTGTTATTAATGTAGATATTTTGATGCTGCATCTCAGAATGCGTTGTCCCTTGTAGCTGGAGTTCTACTGTTTCTATTAATCAGCCTCTCAGTTCCATCACTACATAATTCTTTGGCATATGCACCACTGAAATTGTACCTTTTCAAATAAAATTTCTATTTTTACTCTTTTCTGGCTTATAAGGAATCACGGATGCTTGTGTAGAATGGTACGTTTCCATTTTGTTACAGCTCTGGACCTTTGGATTTCAGTCGTGTTCAGTCTTCAGTGGCCTGTGTCATTAACTTTCAATGGACAGCCCTTTTCTCACCTCCCACTGGTACGAGGAGGAGGAGACTGGTATTAAAAAAGCTGGTGCACATTGGGTGGCAACTCTGGGCATGTGTGTGTTCATAACTTTTTATTGTTCATTTTTTTATCTATTTATGGACTGATTTTTACTGAAGGTGCAAAGCCTGACACGTCTGGTTACTCTGTTTTTATAGATAGAGAAAGATTCCCAAAGCACTAGAAGCGTAAATTATCCAAGTTATTTGAATGCAGGCATACCTTGTGGAAGCATAAATACTTCGTTCCCACATACAAACCTGGTAGGCAGTATGAAGTGTGCAACATCACAGCACATACGTGACATTATAATGCCAGCAAACTGCAGGCAGCAAACCCAATGACTAGTCCTAGTTTCTATGACCATAGGAAAAGTTTTCTTTCCATCTTTCTTCACATTAATATAGCAATTTATATCCGGAAATGTGTCAGGAAAATAAAAATTGCTGCCTCTCCTTGGAATGAGTAGCAGTTCTGTTCATCTTCTAGTGTCCATGTATTTGTGAAATAAACACATAATTGTACTCTGAGAATCTCAGTTGAGGCTATCTGCTTTTCTGTCTCTTTATTCCATAGGCTTGAAAGAAAATAGCCTTTCAAATACCTCATTTCAGTTGCAGCATGGTATTTTAATATGCTATTGCACTGCACTATAAATTGCCAATAAAACAACACAGTATTGAGCTTCCTGTGTTGTGATGGAACTTCAAAGTAAAGTGGGAAATGAGGGTGCACAAGGCTCTCCTCACTAGTAATTTCATTTCTGCATATACCAGCTTTCACTTCAGAAATTCTTCCAATTATGAGATAATTTTTTACCTGGGCATTCTGAACGTCCCTAGATTTCTGTTCCCTCTCTTCAAGTTTGAGCCAGATCAGATGTGCAAGTCTGGATAACTCATCTCTGCATTTTTCCTGCTCTTTGAAAAGCCGGCGTTCTTCAGCAATACATTCTTCTAACATGTGGGCATCCATATCTGACATCTTTTCCTAAAGAAAATTAAATTAAATTCCTTATGCATCAATGCGTCAGTGTTGGCAAACCCAAAGCTGGAAATACTTTGGGTTTATCTGCAAAATACACATATATACAGACTACGTGGATTAAAAAAAAAAAAAAAGCTTTGAAGTGCCAACTGAAACACCACGCACGATCCCTATAATAACATGTCAAAATATTTTATCACCTAGAAGCATTTCTGTTCCTCAATATCTAGCATGTCTTTCAGCTATTGCGCACTGGGCAGAATGGTTCCTTACGGCCACATAATCTTTAAATGAGTTTACTGTCAGGTCTTGACATGTCCATACCACACAATGGCAGACACTGTGTTTTCATACTAAGAGACCAAATCTAGATATTTAAAACAGAGCAAGGTACCTTGAAGCCTAGAGTCAGTCAATGCAGTCAGTGAACTCTAAAGAGCTCTGTGCTTTACCCAGCGTAGGCTAACCTCTGTTGGAGGAGGCGAACGGATGGCTTCCTAGGCTCCCCTGACTACATGACGAGATTGTTACTCACTGTTGCGGCCCGTTAGATACATATCCCATACACAGATAGTGACGTGTAGATGCCAAAAGCATATGTATTCAAACACAAGCTGAATCCCACTTGATAATGCTAACAAATTCAAAGACAGCACAAAAAGAAAATGGATATAAGGGTAAGAAGGTAAGGAGGTATGATCTTAAGAAGGAGGTATGTCTGAAATATAATGCTTCTTATAAATTCATTTATATAGCGGCAAGTACTAATACTCTCACAATTGAGGCATCTGCATTTCCACACTATATGTGGCTGCGCTGAGTACAGACAGGCATCCAGAAACGACAAAACCATGAAGGTCAAAAATTATAATTGTAAAAATGATGAATTTTCCTTGTTTCAACAAGACCCTGTGCCATGTCCAAATGAAACTTCTACCCATCATATTTCTAGCTGTAATGTAGTTAGTGATATTCACAAAGACTTCACCTAGAAAGTGGATTTGCTTTCTGCCTTCCAATATGTGACCAGTAACACTGAAAAATCTTTTTAAAATATGACAAACAAGTGGTCTTTAAAATTGAACAAATAATATCACACATTTTCTCAGCAGAAAACTGCAACTAGAAACTCCCAACATTTTTTCTTCAAACAGTCCCGCTGTTCTCATGATTGAAGACCAACTGTTATAGTGAATAAGTCTGAGAAAGCAGAATGCAGTACCTGTTCAGCTAAACTTCTCCTGGTCATTTCTATTTCCTTCTGCAGTTGTCGTCGTCTTTCTAATAATAATCCACTGGTTTTAGGGCTGGCTTCTGCCTACAAAAATGAACCAAGCACACCAAGCGATGCAAACAAAAGATATGAAAAATGTAAACTGCAGATAATCTATCTGAAGTAGTTACACACATTAAGAAATGAATTTTCTGTCTTGCTACAATAGCTAGTCCAAGAGTTCTTCGTTGAGTAGAGTTCCTCAGCAACATATCCAAGTTTCTCAATTTCTTCTTTTAAGAATTTAACTACAAATGTTAAACTTTGCAAGTTTTTAAGCAAGTTGCTTTCACTCTTGTGGAAGGAGAAAACACGGCCTTCCTGTGGAGCATATATTAGTTACCACTTCTGCTGTGTGAAAGGCTGCAGAGGCTGTAAGTAGACACTTCCACATTTTCAAGATAGATTCTAAACATGCCATCAAGTTCTTGAGTCTAAAAGTAGAAAGCTCATATAAATATCTTCAATCCATTAAGGACTTCTGTTCACATAAGACATGACTAAACTTAGGCACTTTTGGCTGTCTCCACGTTGGCCTGACTGACGAGCAGGCGTGCGTGGAGAGAACAGCAGTTCTGCTCCGGGCTGGCAACAGCTGGAGCAGCCAGTTCTCTTTCACACAGAATGTCGGCGTTTAGCAATAGCTGACCTTTCACAACTTAGTAAGAAGACAAACACGTTTGAAGGAAGTGTTCCTATAATTTCCTTATTCTACAAACCAGTCTTTCTGCACTTGGCACGTGATTAAGAGCAAGAAAAATTTGAGGAAGCGCACTGATGTACTGCTGCTTCTGCAATTACATTTTTATGCTAGCAATTAATTCTTGTGAATTTTTTTCATTTGGAATCACAATGAATAAATGTAAATTTGTTTCTTTAGGTAGTTAAAGGAACTTCAACTACTTAAAATATTTTAACTTTCCCTAGGTGTGCTCCCAAGTCTTCCAAATTAAAATAGTCTCAAAATAGCAAAAGCCAAGCAGAATCAAGCTTGCCCCTCTAGTCTGTTGTACTCTGGCGCTGCATTTGAAGTGACCATGCTGCAGAGGAGTGGTGATTTCACATTTGCTCTTCTGAAAGAGCCAGGAAAGGAATCAGAGCAAACACAGAGCACAGGAGGGTGGGTTAGAACAACTAGACTGCCATAGCCTGTTTGCATGAGGGTAGCATCCTGCAGCTTCTGGAGGAAAACACTGCTCAGAATTCCACTTCTATCTCATCTGGCATTCCCTTTGCCCCACTCCTCATGATGCTGCTACCTGCAAGATACATACAAGCCCATGGGATAACCTAGGGCTAGCGCTGAGGGACTCTTTTGCAATGCAACTTAACCTCTAAGGGTCTCATCCCAGGTCTCGCCCTTCCACAGTGGGAAGGGCTTGGGTTGGCTTGGGTTTGGATCTCACCAAGGACTGCGAACTCTAACCGCAGCCGTTGGTGAGTTATGGCATTTGACTTTAACATTACATTTTTTTAACAATTGTGGTTCTCCTTCCAGGAATATTTCTTCAGTAGGAATACAGGAAAAAATACCATTTCGCAGATTCTCTTAGCTGATGCTGAAAAGAAACTCCGTATGAGCTTTAAGATCAAAGTCTGGAATATGAGTCAGCCCTTTAATCAGTATTTCAGGAATCTCAGTCTAAAACTCTTTTGTGTTTTAGAGCTTTCCTCCCTCCTCCCAGGTAGGCTTATATCACTAGCTAACTAATACACATGTGAGTTCAGGAGGAATTTCAGGGCAGACAGAAAAAGAATTGTATTATTTAATAATATTAAATATTATTCAGTAATGTTTAGAGTTGTTTAAATAACAAAGCCAAGCATGTGTGAGTTTTGGTATCATATAGATATTTTTAAAATCTTTACAGTGACATAAATAGGACTTTCTTCTGCTCTGAGTTACTTAGAAGGACCAAGAAAAACATCAAGGACACTGTGTCAAGGTCGGAAACATCGAGTCCTGTGAAAAACTGTTCACCTGACTAAGCAAGATTAATTTTATAAGACTGACTTACAATTTAGACTAAGCAAGGAGCTAGTATAGGAGAAAAGCCTAAGAAAGAGAGAATGGAAGGACCAGTGATGTGAGGAAGACAATACGAAAAAGCTATAGACAAAGTAAATTTTTAAAAAAGAATTGGAAGGAGAAGAGAAAGGAAACACTTTGAATAGACAAGCAGAATGAGACTGTGCTTTAAAATCAGCACAGTAGAAGGCACAAATAAAACAGAAAAATCATTATGGGAAGAGGAAGGGGTGAAATGCTAACGCAGGGAGGAAATGAGGGAGGTGAAATCTGAGTGGAAACAGAGAGAACATAGGGAACTATTCCCTATTATTTAATACCAAACTTTATCTAGTGCTAGGTACCTGTCCCCTGGAATACTGTTAAATACATTATAAATTATTTACTATAATGTACAAACAACTTTAAAATTTTAAAAGAGTTATCTTTTCGTCATTTGGGAGCCAGGGAGTACTTGGCTTGATTTTTTCTGATACAAATTTCTTTGATGCCAATGGGCAAGTCACTATATTATTTCACTCATAAACGACCACAATTCCACAGTGCTTTAAACGAAGATGTGACACCACAGCACCAATACAATCTCCCAGTTCTCCTTGATAGGATGCTCCAATCTAAAATCCATTTCTTGAGAACAGTCCAAATATATCTTGATGCAGTATTTTTATTACAGCCAAAGCAGCTAGAGAAATTAGGTGATAACTTTGTTAGTTGTAGCAACACTCCTGACACTTCTGTGCGCACAAGATTTAAAACAGTCTTCTTCCCTTCCCCCTTTTAGAACCTGTCAAAAGATTTCACGGACAGATTTCTTACAAGAAAATTTAGTATCCTTATGACCAATGCATTCATACAGACCTCTAGTTTGAGTCTTTTATGCTGTGACCTATCTTGTTGCAAGGAATCATAAATCATATTCAGTTGTAACTCCATCTTTTTCAAATTCCTCAGTTCTTTGTCCTTCTGTGTTTGCCGGTGAATGAGAAGATCATGTTGCTTTTTTTTCTCCAAGACACGTTTACTTAAATTATCTTCCAGAGCTTCTCTATATAGATAGACACAGAATTTTAGGAACAGGTATCTTGACCAAAACATGTATGCAAACAGGAATGATCTTTCTAATGGGTTTTCAGTATTGCACTGTTATGGCTGTGCAGCAAGATAAACTCATAACTACTGACGCAAATTACTTAAAAAGGTAGCATTTTTATAATTTTAATCAATGACAATATTCCTAATGATGTCAATGAGGTCTCACAGTCTGTTCTAAATATGCTAAAAATTCCAGAGAAACTATTACTTACAAGAACAAGATAACACATTTTTTAGTATGAGGGAATATTTGCATGTTTGCTTCACTCAAACACTTCAGTTTAAAGTGCCACTATCCTTTAACACAAAACATTAACGGCAAAAGCACTGTTGCCCAGCATATGGCCATGATTACAACTTTACATCTTCCTCTGCAAAGAAGGAATCATCTGAAGCTTGCAATCAACCTAACAGATTATTTGACTTTACCAAGCATAAGCTCATAATTCAAGGGGATATTAAAAGGGATGAGTAACCAGCCCCCACTGAAATTCAGGAGCATGGGGGTGTGGAAATCTATGATTCTCATTTAAAAATAAAAATGCTGACATAATTTTTTCTTGCTTCATTTGCTTGCTGTGGGTTACACAGAAAAAATGTATTTTCACTGGAGAGAGAAACCCTCTAAAAGACTTCCCTTGCAGAGCGAAGACCAGTTTCACTCTCCCAGGATTTTATCAAATGCTTATGCTTTTTGATGTTCTTCTTCAAGCCAGATTCTAGATTCCAGTAGTTTATACAAACATTTCTGAAGTCAAAACCAAGGCTGATAATTTCTAGTCTGCACTGGTTGCAGCATAAAACTTGAAAACATAAGCAATACAGCAGAAAATAGAAATAGATCTCTGAGAACAAAGAATTGTTCATTCATGCTACATGGCTTATGTCTACTACTCTAACCTGTCTGATAGGACCGCTGATTCCTTCTCTCTACTAATTTCCAGTAGTTTTGTCAAAGTAATGCATTCTTGTTCTTTGCTTTCTAGCAAAATTTGTTTCCCATCCAATTCTTTCATTAAATCTTCTCTTTCTTGCAATATCTCTTCAGTCCTTTTTTCAATGGCTTTGAGGGTACCATTCAACTCTTCTATTTGGTCATTAAGGGCTGCTTTGTTCTTCTCTGCATCACTGTGGATATATTTCAACAAAACAGTTGGGGCGAACATTTCCACATGCATATTTAAATGGCAAAATGTAAGTTGCCAGTTTTCATAGACACACACAGAAACATTTCAACACCACAGCTGTCCACATTATGTGTTTGAAAGCAGACTATGTACAGTGAAAAATCTTCAAATACTGATACAGTTCAACAATAAAATTGTAGATAGCCGTGAAACTAACAGGGAGCTTAGCACCATGACTATTAAAAAGAGTTCTAGAAAACTGATTTCAGTCAACATTATTAGGTACCTGAGTGTCACACTTCTAAATATTATTATATAAACTGGAAATATATTATTATATAAACTGAAAACTGGTTAGTTCATTCTGTGATGCGACACAAGTATAAAGACTCATTCATATACTTCATGAATAGCAATCTACACAGTGTGCTAGCTTTTTAAAAATTGCTTCTTTGCCAAACTACAGGAAAAACTTCCTGTATTTATGATGCAAAGTTGTATTGAACAGAGTAGTGAAGAAAATGTAGAAGAAAACCATCATACAGGTTTTAAAACTGAGAAATTTAACACAGTCTGTAAATTTCTATATTACAGATAGGGACTGCAAGAAGGGAGACAAAAACTGCAGTGTCACTATGTGCCCGAACAGGGTACAAAAAGCACCATTCATCCGGATGGCAATTGGGCTGCTGGGATCTGTGAGTGACCTGGCTGAAACTGCACAGTGCTGATTAGATATTACACATTCAGAAAGCACCATGTGTCCTTTTTCAGGGGAGAAAAAAATCCAACTACACAAAAGAGAGAAAGAAAAGGCTGGCTACTGGCTTACGTTTTCCATGTTGAAATATTAGAGACCAGAATTCACATCAGGAGCTTACAGCAAAGCAATCCTGACTAAGAAACTGGTACAGCAGTATGAGGGATAATGATTATTTAGGTCAGGCCAGACTGTTAGCTGTGAAAGCTGCTAATTTCACTGAGGCCAGTAGAGATAAGCTAATATACGGTCAGTGAGGACTAGAAACTGTAAAAAAGCCTAATCACTAGATTACAAGGTAACACTATTTTCCATTAAAAATCTACTAAGTAGATCTGATATATATGAACACAGCACAGTAAGATGGTTAAGCAATCTTTGATCAAGCTTTGTTCTAAATTTTTCTTTGTTGTACTTAACTGTGAAGTGTTTCACTGCATATGCTATATTTCTCAGTACAGTCTATTGATTTTAAGTGGATTATAGATGCTTTTTAAAATGTTGATCCTAATTTTAATCAACAGTTATACTCAACCTTCTCTGTAACAAATGGATGAAGTCACACATACATATTTATGTATATATAATTATTTATCAAAAGCATACATTTTTTTCTGATTCATCTTCTCAGTTTCTCTTCCAAGTTGTGCTGGAACACCAAGGATCTTAACTAGCTCATCCTAGGGACGAAAAAGAAAGGTTACACTGATAGCCTCAAAATCTGGTAAGATTTCACAGAAGTAATATTCACCTAGAACTGCTGCGAAAATGGGCAAGAGACATATTTTCCAGTTACTTGAGCTGATTCCAGGGAATTGTAGCTGCTAGATTTGAAACTAAACGTTATGATATTTACCATTTCATTATGCCTGCAAGATAAAAATTATGCTTGTATACTATTAATACATCTGACTATGTTATCTATACCATGGAAAGGAAAGCGGCAAAGACCAGGGTATGTTTTTGAATTCTCAGCATAAACCTGCATTAACTTGGATCTAAGCATATGTTAGAGCAGCCTACAATATAGCAAACATGTCATTATAGAAACTACTTTTTAAATCAAAACCAGGACTATTAATATTTCCTAAAGGATTAATAATGGATACGGCAAAGCAGCATGTTTCACACTTGTTGAAAAATGATGTAATATATAATGTAATACCATCTAAAGAATTTGGAATGGCACACAACATCCAGAAGATTTACTGTTTCCTTGGCCAAATGCACATATCCTTATGCATACACATGCGCGCACACACACACACACTAATATACATACACACAATTAATTTTGTGTTACTTTTAAATTAGCCTGCTTCTCCAAAAGTTTTTCCACTTCTTTCTTGTCTATTAACATCAGTTTTTGCTTGGATGAAACATCTTCCTTTATTGCATTAATTTCTGCTTTTCTTTGGACTACTTCTTTGTAGAGCTCATCACAATTTTCTTTCAACCGTTTCATTTTCTTTTCTGCTTCCTTTAAAAATGAAGTAAAAGATCAGAAGATTTTTATTTTCCCTTTCATATTTTGCAGGCTTGTGATATCACAGAATCATTAACACTGAATGACGATAACATTTTTTACAACAGGCATGAAACATAATTATATACCAGGTGTGTGGTTTTTTATCAATAAGAAGCAGAATTTTATTTCCAACAAAACCACCACATCCTACAACCAAAATCCTGCAGCTGTCTTTATGTGCAGTATCCATTTGCTGAATACACTAAAACATCTTCTTGAGTAAACTTAAGAAAACCCAGATCTTCTCTGAATCAATTATTCACTGCTTGCCCTAGAGTTATCAAACCTGAATAATACAATATAGCCTCCCCTATAAAATCTACCTCTTGATTTTTCTGTGTATTCCAGATTTTAAAAAACTCTAGAGCTACACACTGTGAAAACATTTTCATTGATGTTTTTATGTTAGGTGACAGAACATAAACCATGGTTTTTCTCATGTTCCATACTTACACTTTGTTTTGGAATTCTTTCATATTCATTTTCCAGAAGCTGTTTTTCTTCTTGCAAACTATGGGAAAATCAAAAAAAAGAGCTAAAGATACTAGTAATATGCCAAACAATAAAAAGTATGGAAACCTACCTTGTGTTAGACTAAAACATATGGTGAATTATCATCAGGGACAATGTCAAGGTGTCCAAAATTAAAGGTTGCTGACGGGTAACTGGAAGTCCTGAAAGACAGGCCGTACACATGCAGGTTTTTTCTACAGTACACATGTCTAAACTTTTGAACCTGATTCTTCTTAGTCTTACCACCTCATGCAGGGATGCATTTATGCCTCATTCACCCTCATCTTTACACTAGCAGAGTATAATGAGTCAGAAGCCATCCTATGCCCACAGTTCTTCCCAACCTCAGAAAATTTTAACATGGAATGGAGGCAAAAGTAAAGAGTTGGTTGATTATAAATATCCACAGAGACATCACACATCAAAGAAAGTGCAGTTGCTGGTGAGAAACTTCCTTCTTCCTTTGAGTGATTACTCACGCACACATTCACAGTGTAAATAACTGTAAGTGAAACTCCTCAAATCTAAACAGGTTCCTGCGAAAAATACCCCCGAAAAGTGACAGGCGATGTGGATTAAGTCAGTGGGGTATAGTAGAAAACTAAATTGAATAGCCATGGTGATGTTAATCTATATCCAAAACTATGTTGCAATTTAATTTCACACAACAATAGAGACAGATCATAGAATCACAGAATCACAGAATCGTTAAGGTTGGAAAAGGCCTCTAAGATCATCAAGTCCAACCGTCAACCCATCACCACCATGCCTGCTAAATCATGTCCTGAAGTCTGATATCTACACATTTTTCGAACACCTCCAGGGATGGTGACCCCACCACTTCCCTGGGCAGCCTGTTCCAATGCTCAACCACTCTTTCAGTAAAGAAATTTTTCCTACTATCCAATCTAGACCTCCCATGGCGCAACTTGATGCTGGATGAGGGCAGAAGGACAAAAGCCAAAAAACAGGAAAGCTCTTAGATCTTCTGGGTGTATTTGTAATAATGTTGCCCTGAGAAAGATGAAGGAGTGACCTCAAAAGTGAAGTTGAACCAACAAGCCTGTCAGATATACAACAGGAAGCTTCTTGGTGGCAGGGAGAGAAACACTGCCAAATATAAAAAATAAGCCCTAGTGAAGAAATACGTCAATACGTCCCCAGTGCATGCATGGATCAATTCTGCACCTACAGGAAGTAAATGGGCTACAGCTGTCTGCATGCCATCACAGCCAGACTGAACTGACTGAACAGTCTGGCAATGTAATTAGTACCTGTGATGACATTTCTGAGTCTCAGGCTATAAAGGAGTAAAAATTGCAGCTGAGGAATAGGTGCAACAACCAAATCCTCTGTCCCAGATACAGCAAAGAATCAGCTTCAGCACTTGAATTCGTCTTTGCAGCTCCAGCCAGACGATGTGCTGGTCAGACCTCCTTGAGACTCAGGGCAGTCTGTTAGAACAACTCTTTAAATCAGCAGAGTATTAAGAGAAGGGGACAGGCTTTCATGTTACTTCATAAGTAACTTTCATGCTACAGCTCATAAGCTGTTTTACTTGGAGCTATAAACCATGTCAAGGGAGTCCTGGGGCAGCCCCACCTGCCCAAAGCAGCTATTACAGATGCCTCTGAATGTGGTTGACACAGAAGAGAGACAGATGGTTGGTATTTCTTTTTCTTCTCCAAAACCTTTCAGCAGCAGCCTAAGACTGCATGGCAGTGGTTCAGGTTTCAGAAGGTGGTGGTCATGGGAAGAGAGATCAGCCTCCTAGCAGCCAGCCTCATGGAGGATCCTCCCTAGGATCTTATGCTCAATTCTTTATCAGTGCTGATTTAAGGTTCCTCCCCCCACCAATAAATCGTTTCTTGTGTTTTGGTCCTGCAACAAAAGGAGCCTCAGGCAACATCTTTCCAGTCAAGGAAAGAAAATGGTCAAAAAAGAGAACTGGGTTGGCAGTGTTGCAATCAAAAAAAAAAAAAACCAAAACACCATGAAGAACAAGCTCTGGCTCAGACAAACAGCAAAGAGAAAATAAAGGCATAGAGTCGACGTTGTTGATTTACAGCACGTATGTGTATTTGTATGGGCAGAGTACAAGTATACCTCTATGGGCACTCATAAGTCTAAAAACTAATTTGAATGCCAGAGTGTTTGAAAACCCACAAAGTGAATGAGTGTATAAAAATCTTTCAAAGAAAAAAAGCAGAATTTAGATCAGTCTTCCTCAAAAATTGATAAAATGAGTTGTAAAAAAAAAGTTCTACTGCAAAATCTATTCCAACTTCAGAAATTGCACAGAATAGGGACAAAAGACAGAGGAGTATTTTACAGGTGTAGAGTGCAAGTATGTGTGAGTAGAAGGAAGCACCTCAAGGTGATTTCTTCTTTGCTGCAGTGGGGCTCAGGAACTGCTCCTGTTATGTTCCATTGTTCAAAGTCAGTAAGGCAGGGCACAGGGATCAAACTGCATTGAAAACTGAGCTACTTCGATGCTGTGATGGCAGCTTTCATAGAATCATAGAATGGTTTGGGTTGGAAGGGACCTTTAAAGGTCACCTAGTCCAACTCCCCCTGAGTGATCTACCACTAGACCAGGTGACTCAATGCCCCACCCAACACAAGCTTGAATGTTTCCAGGGATGGGGCATCTACCACCTGTCCGGGCAACCTGTGCCAGTGCTTCACCACCCTCAGTGTAAAAAATTTCTTCCTTATATCTAGTCTAAATCTACCCTCCCTTAGTTTAAAGCCGTTACTCCTTGTCCTATCACAACAGGCCCTGCTAAAAAGTATGTCCCCATCTTTCTTATAAGTCCCCTTCAGGTACTGGAAGGCTGCTCTAAGGTCACCCCGGAGCCTTCTCTTCTCCAGGCTGAACAGCCCCAGCTCTCTCACCCTTTCCTCACAGGAGAGGTGCTCCAGCCCTCTGATCATTTTTGGGGCCTCCTCTGGCCCTGCTCCAACAGGTCCATGTCCTTCTTGTGCTGAGGGCTCCAGAGCTTTTGTCTGCTGCTGTGTACTGTGCCCATAAGCTACAACTGAGTCCTAATATACTGTGTTGGAATGGCACACAGGTCAAACACAACGTTTTCACTTACCAACAGCTTCTTTAAATGTATAAATCAGTTAATAAGGACAATTCATATTCCCAACTCATTTTGGCAGTATTCCTGGTTGGTGTTCTTGGGACTGGCATAATCACACAAATTACAATGAATGTCCGCTCTGCACAAATACCCGTAACTTGTTGTCTGCCACAAAAAAATGATTGAAGAAGTCCTGTGCAAACTGATTAAAAAGGTACTGCACTGCTTGTCATCAGTCTGTGCTGTGCACTCTTTAATATCATGCCAGACGATCAAAAGAGCAACCCCAAAAATTGGGAGGGAGAGCAAAGCTGACATTGTTTTTCTTTTGTCACATTCCTCTCCCATGAGGACAGATTCCTGTGGAGCCATTCCAGTTTCACAACAAAGACTTTTCCATCCAGCAAAAGTAAAATGATTTGAACACCTCATTTTCTGTGACATAAACAAAGGCAACACTGAACGGCAAGCACCAAGTTGTCACCTTCAGAGCTGGCAGACCAACTACTTCCACACAAAAAGCAGTGAAGGTGTGAAAAGAGAAAGGGGGTAAAAGAAAGAAGTCAAATCTCTCCCTTTTGAGCAATGAGTTTGGTCCAGCTGCCTGTACTCAGAAGTTAGACAGGCACCCCTGTGCTAACATTTCCAGGCTTCCTTACTGTCAGAGATAAAACCACAGACAGATGAAGGGCACATCATCCGACATCCCAGGTACCTATTTTAGGAAGAGATAAATTACTGGCTGAAGGTAACATATTTCTCTCCATTGACTGTAAAGGGAGACCAGGATGATTAACTCACATTAAGAAATCAAATCAGATTCTTCAAAGACTTTGAGTTCAGTCTCTGATTTAATAGCTATATGTATACAGAAACTTAATGTAAGGTGAGCAGAGAAAACCTGGTCTTTCCATTTAACATTTGAATCTTGTAATCGGTGAGATACCGACATCAGCCTCATGGCTGCCTATAAAATACTTAGACATCACTCACAATAACAAACAAAACAGCAGCAACTGGCATCAGGCATTTATAATTCCAATTGGTTTGTAGTCCTTCCTTACTGAGTGTATTTTTCAACATCATATGTTTTTTTATTATTATCATTACTATACCTATAACAAAATATCTAATAAAAGAAGATAAAACTTAAGTTTAAGCATTAATGTTTGCAAATGTTTCACATGTTGCTTAACTTATTTTCAAAAAGCTTAATAGCAGTACTGTACATGAAAAGCTATCATGGATGCGGATGTAATGAGTTAAAAAAAGCACTCGGAAAATTGGACCATTAATGAAAATACATTCCAGACTTTTCCCTGAGAGATGTCTACAGCTGCAAATTGACCCAGAAATAAAAAAATTAAGTCAGAGAGATTAAGAAATGTAGTGGTAGTTGTCAACAGAAGTCCATTTCAGTTCCTCATCTCACAAACTAGCCATAACGTTGTTATCATTATGAGTCCCATCACACAAGAAAGCGAACTCCTTCAGCTACTCTGACATAGCTGGGATCGCTGAGGAATCCATAGGAGCTCAGCACGTCCCAGCTGAAATCTAGTGACCACAAGTAGGAGACACCGCAGCTGACAACCTGCCAGCATGACATTCCTGTAAGGCTCTCAGCTGTGCTTAGTCTGCGTGTACCGGAGAACGCAGTCACAAGACTAGCTAACAACTTCAAACCGTAACTCAATTTATTTTATTTATGACTTGTAATTCTTTACTAGAAAAGCTATGGAGGAAAGCTTAACTTTTCACTTTTTAATCATTGAGTGACTAATCCTGAAATGATTACAAGCATTGAAATAATTTTCCGTATTTGCAATGCTTCTACAAGACCAAACTCAGTTTTGCAATCCTGACACGCGTGCAATAGCAGGTAGTACTTCAGTGAACGGCCATTTTGCTGCCTGCACAAATGACTGTGAGGGCTGTAGATTGGACCTAGGCTTTAAAAGAAAAGTGTTTTCAAGAATCATGCACCTTTAACCTCACAAACTCTTGTTATAGATAATTCAATTTCAAGTTAATTGCTTACTTTTAAATATATAGTTGAGATGATAAATTAATTTAGAAGATAAATTTATTATTTCTCAATAATAAATTATTGTTGATGCTATCACCTGAGAAAGAAAAGCAGCTCTTCTTTATTTTGTCTCACAAACCAGGACTCTAAGCCTCACATGGATATTAAAATGAAAATTTTCCCCCAAGCTAGAACAAATCCTTGCTGATCTCATTGATCCTTTCCTTGTTCTTGCGCTAATCTGATTTTTCGGTCTATATTCTCATTTACTGAGGAATGCTCAGTCCCAGTTATACGAACAAACTTCACGTCTCTGAATGCAATTGTACCAGAACTGAATTGCGATCACTATTTTCCCTCTTACTTTATTACACTTGTCTAATAGTTTTTGAGAGGAAGAATATTCCTGGAGTCAGCTCTGACTTTGGGGCAGTGGCCCAAACTTTATAATCTCAGTAAAATCTCTCCAACTGTTGTTCCCCTCCTGTGCTGAGTGCACGGGCAGCCACACTAGCAACGAACCCGGTACCACCGTATGGCAGAACAGGGAGACCGCTGCGAGGGGAGGCACACAGCGACAGCGGGAGCACACCGCAGCCACGCTGTCACCCTCAGGGTGACATCCTCGACAGCTAACGGGCATCAGAGCTGCTTCTGAATCCCTCATGTACCTATTCCAGCTATGAAAAAAGTCACAGAATTTCTGAAAACCTGCTGACACTACAGTGCTGAAAGCAATGTAAATTCACTCTTGGAATGTTGAATACTCATTGGAACAATAAAGAATTAAAACAGACGAAATAACACCTTCAGCTGTTGAAAAAGGTATCTGATCTGGAAAAAAGATTGTTTACAGAGGCAAGCAAATACAAAATGAAATACTGAAAAGAGAACACACAATACCAAGGGGCCTTGAGACAAAAAATAACTTTGCTAAATGATGCGTCTATATGACTCTTCAAGAGAAAAAGTTTACCCCTGTCAGATTTGAATCTGAGTGCCACAAGGATGCCAAGTGCCCTGAGCGGCCAGAGAAAGCGAACTGGGGCAGGAAGTAAAGGCAGCAGAGACTAGAGAGACACCTCCGAGAAAGCAAGGCTTACAGAAACAGGGATGCAGAATGTCTGCAGAGGTTCTCTCTCACTTCCAGCTCAGCAGTGTAGATAAGATCCAAGACTTCTCAGAAAAGGAAAAGCAATAGACAGAGATCTTCCCTTCAAAAGCTTTTCCCTCCATGTTCCCCGCCTGCTATACGTAAGGAGGTAAACAAGCAATATGTTTGTTTGCAGAGTAAACAGCCATTAGTCATAATTCCCAAAGAGGAGTTCACTTGCTAGTGCCAAGCACAGCTGGGACTGTATTAACAGTTGGACAACAAGGGAAACTTCTCCAGAGAGGTCAAGGGCCAAGAAAGGTTGGACCATGAGCTTCTATCCTTCTGAGAAATGAAGGCAACCAAGCAATCACCTAACAGCCAACTTATTTACACTACCTTTGATGCAGCTTCCCCTCTGCCTGTGACACTGCCCATGCACACAGATATTTCAGAAGACACTGCTTTATTATTTCTATAAAACCATCAGGCATACAGATCTTCATTTTACATCAGTGTTACTATTAGATCACCTGCTGCTCACCACTCTATTCTGGACATTCATTTTCACTGTCTTTCACAGGCACCAGACCCATCCCTTCTTTACAAACATGTATTCACATCCTCTATCTGTTTTTATTCATAGCTCATTTCTTATTTCCCCCCTACATTCACCCATCTGTTCCCCAAATAGATATGTACTCTGCCACTCCTGTTCATTCTACACTACTCCAACATTAAAATCCCTCTCCTTTCTGGAAAGCAGTATCTTCTCTCCCAGTAAATAAATCCATGTTATCAGGGCACATCCTCCTTGCTCCACACCCACAATACACGTAAGACCCAGTGTTATCACCAAGCATGAAACAGATTGCAAACAAGGAACAATTAAACAATCTGCAGCTCTTCAGAAAGGTGACAAATTAAAGGGGGATACAACAGAGATCTCTCAAACCATCCTGCTGCAGTGAAGATGGAGAGAGGATCAGATGTTCACTGTCTCATCCAACACAAGAACTACAGGGCATGAAATTAAGCTGGTAGGAGTCAGTTCAAAACTGACAAGAGGTGGCAGTTCTTGTGTAGTTAATCTGTGGAACTCGTTGCCCAGGGTGTTGCAATGCCAGAAGATTACATAGTTGAGGAGGAGACAGGAGAAGTTCAAGGAAGAGGGGTCAGCTGAGGATTCCTAACTACAGAGAAATGTATTTGGCTCATGAAATCCATGCATCACAAATGGCTGGGGGCTGCACTTCTGGTCGCTGTTAGATACTGTGCCATATGGACCTCTGGTCAGACTGTACAGCTGGTTTTGATCGCATGCAATACATAAGACCAAAGAGAGGAAGTTTCTTATTAAAGTGAAAGAACATTTTTCACAGTATGACTGACCCAAAAAGTGTATTTTTAATCTGCAAGATAGGATATTAAGTTCATCTATAACAATTAATGCAGTAATTGAAACAATACCTAACCTGTGTTTCGTGTAGGATGTAGAAATCTCCCTCTGACTCAAAGTAGAAAATAGAGCATGAGTAAATACCCCCTAAACATAAAAAAACCCACCATTTTTTTGAAAAGTAATGCAAAATCAGTGAAGAATGTAAGATACGAGGACAAATGGGTAAACAGCATGGTATTTCGAAGAGTTCATTTCTGGACTGCTTAGAAATTGAAATAAATTCTGTATTTAATAATTATTTCAGGAAACTTCATGTTGCTTAGTTATCTCATAGCAAATAATTTTTTCCAGATGCTTTCCATGTTTCTTTATTTCTCCCACTCCCAGTTTGCTTCTTTCTCAAGTTTCTTTCTCTCTTAGAGCAAACATTTGGCTCTAAAAAAAAAAAAAATCAAGAAAGAACTGCCAGAAAAATCTGCTCCATGCAGTTTGTACAGTGCCCCTGCTCTCCTTGCAGAAAAATAGTTTTAACTGCTGATCTGCTGATATTATTTATTTGTATTTTTATACACCAACTACATTCAGCTAGAGTGAAGATGGGTAAAAATAGCAAGCGCCTCACAAAATGAAAATATCAGTTCATCTTCATAGGTATATGTTTTTAAAAATGCAATAATACTGTTTGTAATTTTACTATAAAAACTTCAAGTACAACACACTCATATATGCAGATAATTAAAATATATACAACATCAAGCTTACTCTGGACTTTTTTCCTGTTACAGAAGTGTCAAGTATTCACTTCTTTCACAGCAAATTTCTCATTTTTCCGACATGAGAATATGCAAGTACTTCTGCTCCTTTAAATACCTGAACAGAAAAACTTGAATACACTGTGCTTCTGATGTTAAAAATAGCATTTGGTCTATTTATGACATTGTTTCCATAAAATCTCAGTCACTCGGCCTCTGAGACACTTTAATAATTTGTATTAAAGGTGTCCTACACTAGAACTGTTCCTGGTAATTATGCCTACCTAAGCATCAATCATGCAATGTAGTAACTTATAAACAGCATTTGAAAGGACAGCATAGCATGTTCCAAAGTCAAAATTATCTACAAATCTCTCACCAGGGTAATTTTATTCATCACTGAAATGTTCCTGTTACTAGGGAAAGTTTGTGGCAATTTGCTTAACAACAGCCATCAATAAATGTGCCCGTGTAAGATGGGGAGGAGACTGAATTATATTCTATGTTTTTATCTTTCCAGATAACCTATGATAAAATTAGCAGCGTTTGACCACTACCACCTACCATTCCATCTTGAACTGAATTTCGTACTCTCTTTCTTTAATAGCATTGTATTCATTTTGGCAGCTAAGAAGTTGTTGCCTTATTCGGGAAACTTCACTGGAGGATTCTTCAGGGAACTGTTCTGATTTTTCCAGTTCATGTTGCTGTTGTTCCAGTTCTACACTAAGACGTTTGGCTTCCTGCAACAGCTGGATCTCAGATTCCTGTAAACTACATTAAACAGAAAAATTTAGATCGAGGCAATGAGAAGCATAAGTGTTGTATTTATATTTCTTTACCTACCTATAATATTTAGTACAAGGTTTTCAACATGAGAATGAGATTAAGACCTGAGTAATCTGTTTGACCTCCCAGTTGACCCTGCCTTGAACGGGAGGTGGGACCAGAGACCTCCTGAGGTCTGTTCAAAGCTGAATTGCCCTATGATCCCATGAGAGCAGTGGAATGTGACGTGCGAGTTTTTTCGGCATACCTAGAGTTGGGACAGTCTTCATTTAATCTAATTTTAACCAGTTGAAAGACTGTTAGTTAGTCTAATTTATTTGTCTAGCACCTCCTACAACCAGTGAAGTGACAGGGAATCCGCTTTATCCTAAGAACTACTGAAGGCTAAATCTGAATCAGCGTGGGGAGAAATATCAGGGAAGTATTCACCAGGACAAGGCCCAGTCTGGGCTGCATGACACCTTAAAGTCCTTAGAAAATACCAGGACACCTACCCAGTGCTGAATTGCATGTTGCTATTGCTGCAGTGTTACCAGTAACTGAAGCAACTCATGTAATAATACACAAACTGTAAATACATTTGTGGACTTCTGTGGAAGCTTATTATAAGGCTTACAGACATGATCAGTTATCTGATCTCACTTGTATCTAGCTTCACGGAAACAAGAAACTGTAGTATTCTGTCAATGTTAGGAGACTGGTATTCATAACATACTTAGGAACCTATGTGTTGATAGCTGAGTAACAGATCTTAAAGGCTGTTAGTAAAATACATTGATTATTATGGAAAAGTCTTAAAGGGGACCACAGTGTGAAAATTCATATACAACGCACAACACATAAACCTATTCTTTATGCTACAGAAATCACTGTGTATGCCTTCTAAATATTATCACATTATAACTTTTGTATCATACTAAAATTTGTTACAAATTATGTGGAAGAATAAAGAACTCTAACACTTTCTTTTTATTAATCAAAAATATAATGCAATTTAATATTTTTTAAACAAAATAATTTAGAATCTCCCATATTGAGAAACTCTATACATAAATCTTAGCACACAAGATGACATTTATAGCTTAGCAACAAAAACAAAATTACACATCACACTGAAGAATAGAGTTGAGATGGTAACTATAAAACCACGAAATATACAACTGACTATACTGCACAAACATAGCTGAAATAATACAGCAGAAAAAGTTTTGTTTTGTGTAACGTTTCTACTTAGATAACCACTTCCTTTTTTAAACCAGAAAATAAGGAAACCACAGACTTCAACAGGAAACAAGAGTGTGCTTTTACCACGAAAAAATAACTTCATGTGAGATGTATTTACATAGTAATTTTTAAGGGAAAAATAACTTGACTTATCGACACAAGATTCCTGACATTATTTAGATCTTCTTTAAGGCCAACAATCTTCTTTAAGTTCAACAGAATGTATGCTGGTTTAGGAGAAAATATAATTGGTTGCAGTAATACACATTCATTTGAAAAAGAATTCTTACATTAAACATACATTTTACATAAAATTACATAAAAACATAAGTTCTTCCATAATAACAAAATTTTTAGTATTGATTTTTTCAAGACAATACAAAGATAAAAATAGAAACAAGAACTGAGTGTTGAATCTAGACCAGATCTTGCTCACTATAGCTGTCAACAGTATTTTTTCATGTGAAGATTTAAATTTAGTTGAAGACAATGAAGAAATAACTGGACATCTACTCAATGTACTCATCTAGAATCACATGAGTGCACAAGTAGGCTTGCCAAGTCTGAAGTGGCAGCTTTTGAATCTGTGAAGTGATTAATAATTTAACATAGGCTTAAGAAGATGAGATTCCCAAACTGTCAATGAAATATCATTATTACCTAACTTTCTTACAGCTTGGAGTATCAGAATATTCATATTAGTTTCCTAAATTGACATAATAAATATAAAAAATTACAATTGGGCCACATGGCTGTGTGACCAAATGGGTTCTCAGTGGCCAAATATGAGCTCAGGTACATCAGTTTTAGGTGCAGCCTCACTGCAAAGAGGACGGGTGCGACGGCAGCCTGTGCACAGAATTTCAGCTGCACAGCAAACATAAACTCAGAAGCACATAATGCTTTGAAGAAATGCATCAAAAGATATTCTTTGCCAGCTGACATCTCTCAGCTTTCCAGAATGACAAATTGTGCAAAACTGAAACCAAGAAATAAAGGATGATTTACCACTAAACAAAGGACCACACTACATACTTATAACTCTGCGTACTCTAGTAACAGCCTTGGAAACTATCTGCATACAGACTAGCTGCATTCATCATATTAGACAAATTTGCATTGTATGTCAGAGAGATCAGATGCAATCGCCTGGCATGGCTGTCACAGGGATCTATGCTGCTTAAGATGCACAAGACTTTCTCCTTGAGATTTTTGTATGCGACTATAAGAAAGATGGACACACACAGCCTGAAGACTTCATCCAATACCATTTGTTTCCACATGGCATTGTAGCAGCCCTGGGAAAGATGGGGATTAATTAGGAAAGAGATTAAATTCAACTGTAATAAGTGAAAAAATAAGTTCTTGATCCACAGAACTGTACTGCACATACAAAGGTGAAGAACTAAAAATTAAAAAGTGGTATTGATTCTGTGCATGGTTCATTGCAGGAAAAGAGTATACTCACATACTGAACCTACCACCAGCACACTCTTTACAGGCCATGAAGAAAACCAGGCACTTGCAGACGTCCGTACAAGGAGGAAGCGTGTGGCCCCTTTTTCTTTCTGTTGACCATGAAGGGACTCTGGATGCCTAGTTCAAATGTGCATGCCTACTGATGTTAACACATGGGCAAATGAATCCCACTTTTGATGTCTGAAAAGTCCTTAAAAGATACTGGAGATCACAATTAATTTTTGGTAATGGATTTCCCTTGCTTTGTTTTAGCAGTAAGAGAAATTTATCTGTGAGAATTAGTACTCGTTCATGTGTTGGTGTTTTGCTTCGACACATGACTATATCTAAGTAAAGAGTGTGACATGATTCTCTCCGACTGACTTGCTTACAGAAGGATGACAATTTCGTACTCCTGTGAGAATCACGGAAAGAATGAGAGATGTAATCTACCATCTAGCATTTTCATGCTTTTGGTGCACGGTGTCTACAGTAGTTTTACGTGTGACAGAAAAGACAGCTGAGTCCTGTTTTCACTCAGGCCACATTCCACTTATTATACATGTCTTTACATAAAAGAACGCTCTATATAAGAGAGTGTTATATAAATATATAAAATAAAATATGTAGTAATATGCTTGCATTTTTTCCAACCAAAACCGTTTCAAACTAACATGGGCTAAAAGTCAATCAACTTCAGCAGCTACTGGATTTCTATTTCAACTCGGTGAAACACCAGTGTAGTAGAAACCTTCACAATTAACTAATCCAAAACCCATAAAATATGTTTAGTTCTGAGCATTCAAAAAATGTTTCTTGCATTTTCTAGGGAGTTGAACTGGTTTAGGAGTGCTGTTTTTAATTTTTCTTCCCCCAAATATTTGCTATGCAGTAATGTGAATAAAGTCAGATGACTTTTTACAGAGTCAAGACTGTATTCTAACTGCCCATTTTATTAAGATGAAACTAGAAGACTCAGCTAACCTTAATAAAAACTGTGTTTTCAGGATTTGGGGAATTCCTTTTCAAATTCATTTAAATTACTCAGCACTTACTGCTATTCAGACTGCCAGGAGGCACACCAAATCCCAGCATAACTGAAGTAAGCAAGTGTGACTTGAATTAGTTTTGCAATCCTTAAATTAGGCCTTCGCTTCAATGACAGAATAGGCATGGTTCTGTCACAAGCAGAATTGCCATAAAGATTTTGATATGGACTGTCAGGGAAATGGGGCTAACACATAGTTAATACGGTGGATATTATGGTACATATTACAGAAATACTACAGGACTATCATGATGCTGATTTTACTGGTAAATATGGGTATACCATAAGTAATACGAAAATTATTAGTCACAAACTCTAATGCAATATTGCAATATTTGCAATAGGACTGCTCTGTTCCGTGACACACTGTTCACCTAGTACAACTGCACTATGTCGTCCCACTTTGTCCCGCCATTTTCTTTCCCTTCCACTCAGAATGCCCTGCTCAAACCTGGCATCGGGCTATAAGCGTGATCACTCCTCTCTCCTCCAGCAAGTACTGGAGCAGGGCAGACTCATAACTACTACACCTAACTTCCAAGTTTCATTCATACTTTGAAACTTAAGGTTCTAACCTAAATTTATTGACAGTCCTGTCTAATCTGACTGTCAGTATCCTTTGAGTGTAAAATTCACACCTATTTAGATGTGACAGAGTCTCATTTTCCTCCTTAGAAACAAGCCTTTAGCTTCTTCAGTTGCCCTCTATGATGTTAGTTCAGCAGGTCAGAATCTTTTCATATGTTACAATCCTAGCTACATCACCTTCAAATATATCTTTATTTTAAACTGGTATATTGTCTGTTGCAGTTTGTGCCATTATTATTGTGTTTCTATTAAAAACAAAGATGTTATTCAAACAAGTATCTAAATATCCCAAATTACCTTGAATCTTCCTATTAAATAATATTGTTTTTCAACCTTGCATTCTTGCGTCCTCTTCACGAACAACCACTGTAAGAAAGCCTTAAGTGATAATTAGACCTCATCATCAGTAGATAATTACTTTAAATATGCAATGCTTTGGCTACTTAAACAAAGTCTAAAAAAGGAATATTATACCTTATCACAGTCTTATGCAGCAGGGTGTACTTTCCCTTCAGCTCAGCTACTCTGGTGCCTGTGATTTTTCCAGCTGAAAATAGCTGTGGAAGGGAAACAGACAGTTATGAAATCTCCTAAGCACTCATATTTTGATTCTGCTGCAATTTTTTATATCTATAATTGGCAGCTTTTTAGTTTATACAGTCTTTGGTAACATACCAAATCAAATACACAACCAAATCAAATACACAGATGTAAAAATGCTTATTCACATAATAAATCAAAGTAAAAATATAAGAATATAAAGAATGTGTCTGTCACGACTACAGTGCTACCCGCACCACCATTTCTTCTCAGATTTTCTTTCTGTATTAATATTTCATGATAATTCTGTCTTGACTTAGAACTCAGGCTCTAAGTCACAACGTTTGGTTGGTTCAGTTTTGGTATCTACCAGCTGGCCTGAACAGGTGAAACTGAAGCTTAAAGTCCAGTTTGTGCTGAAGTGTTGTGCCCACAGGCAATTCAGTTGCAAAAATGAGGAGCTGGGGTCAAGCTAGATCATGCCCAGGCCACAAAACGCATTGCCTTACGTGCCCATGCAGGTCTTCAGCAAACTCCAAGAGCAAAGCACTCCATGTATTTAGTACTAAAAAACCCGTATGTGTGTGATGCAGCGTACCCATCTCTTAGGCAATTCCTCAGATGTCTTGAGGGCAGTAATTTGGGTCAATGAGCCAGACCTTCTTAATACAAATCGGAAATAGGACTAGGAGCCCAGTTTTGCCACTGGGAAATATCACAGCAGCAGTACAATAGTATATCCTGGGGTATTTCTTTAGAAAATCTTTTCTTCCCCTCTTTTGGCTACAGGGCAGGAGAATCAGGTTAAATCCAGGTAAAAAAAATGTGAGGTGATCTGGCTCTATAAAAGTCCATAGCTAGCCTTTTGGGGCAGCAAGTCAAATCTGCAACTGTTATAGGAACCGGCCAAGAAATATGGTTGTGAGATCTCCTGAAATGAGAAACAAAGTTACTACAGCACCAGGAAAATCCCGTAAGTCATACTTAAACCCTCATGTCTGACAAGGCCTCCAGGGAAAGGCCCTTTTCTAGGCTGAACTAAGGGCCATTTCAGAGATTCCTATGTGGGCCATTCTGTAGATGCCCCTTTCTTGAATATACAGGAGAAACCATCCAGAACCAGTCTTATGGTCAAGAAGCAAGAAGTAGAACCCAAATGAATATGCCAAAGGAAGTATACATTTTGTTGACAGAATTTCGATTTATGTATTTTTTTAAGATCTGCTGCAATATATTTCATGGTAGCAAGGACAATCTTTGCTGTTTGCAGCCCTGAGAAAAGGAAAGGAGATCTTTCTTTCATTTGTTTGCATGAGATTAAAGATAAGCAACTCTCAAATATTTATTTTGGCATCTTCTATGATCCCCTGAAGTTCACAACACTAACTAGCTCTTCTGTGAGAAAGTAATTGTTTCCCTATATCAACACATTTATTTTTCAGCCTCATATGTGGGTATAGTTGTCCTATTTGGGTGCTACCCACTAACATCCTTTCTTCACACTCCTCTGATCTATATCTGTGAGTTCCCGTTTTTCTTACTGCTTAGCTTCTCATTGCAGACCTAAGCCATGTTTGACAATGTTTCCGCAGAAATAGACTTACTTGTCCTTGAGCCTATGTCTTCTCCTTTATATCTGTAAGCGTTTTACATATTTGACACTTAATTTTTCAGTTCATTTCAGAACTGAAAGAGCTCTGTTCCAATAAGGCTGGTCATATACAATGTGAAGACACGTAGCTTTGAGGACTGCATAAGACAGGCTGTACAGACAGCATAACCAGCATGTCAAAGAGGGTGAGACTTCTGTGAAAAGTATAATCACCAGATAGTTCCCATTACCACAACTGTATCTGGAAAGCCACCAGACCATCAGCACTGGGCTACCCTGATCCCAGTATTTGTTATTAAAGCCCAGCACAGTTTTCTCCAAGATTCTTGAGAAGGCAGAAGGGAAAGAAAGGAGAGAGGCAACTGCCTGAGGGGAAGAAACAGTCAGTTATGGAAGAAGGGAGGAAAAGGGTGTAGAAAAATAGTATTATTTGCGGTGATACAACCAGATGAGGGATGGTGCCCCTGATATACAGGTATATACTGCTTTCAAGGCTGCCTTTCACACATATGTGATAGTGGATGATGCGTAAATGAAGTGAACCTCAGAAGCTGTGTTAGCTGAACCAACGGATGCTCCCACAAATTCACAGAATGTCTAGAACAGGGCTAGCAATAGTTTTCCTTACACATTTTTATCTTGCTGAGGAACAGCAGATTTCCAGTCCCTGAATACACTGCCTATTTATAACAAAAATTAGGGATAAGACTGCAATGAGAGTAGGTACCGACTTGGACCTGGAACTATGATTGTGCATAGTCAGCAAAGCATGAGCAACAACTTTTTGCAAAAGATACTGAAAATGGGTAGGAATCACCTTCTTTTAGAGCCACCACTCAGTGGACAGAATAAAGGATAGAGTCTGTCTTGTTTCCCATCAGGTGGTCTGAGAAATAAACAGGTTTCCAGCCAGGATGACTTTGGTTCCTACTAATATCTAGAATGGCATTAGAGCCAAGAAACTGATTGTCCTTCCATCTTCTGAAAAGGCTACTCACAGTCCTGAAGCAAACTGCCTCGCATGGCCATGGACATCCTGCAGTTCAATGGCAAATTACAGTAACTATTATAAAAATTTTTCCTGTATAGTTCCTCTTCAGAATATTTTATGTTTTATTTCATTGCATGGAAACAAGCCCGTTTGGCCTTGGCTTGTAGTCACAAACCTTACCTATCCCCTATCTGTGGAGATATGCTTCTGCCTCTGACATTCCAGTCCAGATCAACTCCTCACATATTTTTAATATATTTTTGTTTACAAGAACAAACATCTTATGGTGGAGAGCAATACTGGATACTAAGTTTCCCTTTAGCCATCAAAATAGCATTTAGAAAACTGTAATCTAAAGGCAACAATCCAGAACAAACTTTTACTCACGAGGATAATTTTTCACTTATACAAACTGACTTAAATAGGGATACTTGCAAAAGTGAGCATTATTTCCTCAACTAATGGCTGAAACATTGACTCTTACCATTCAACCTTCAAACAAAAAAATATAGTAATTCACTTTTTGCTTTTTTCACTTACTTCAATTTGGCTTTAGAAGAAGCTGTTGGAATCAGAGATGAAATCATGCCCCTGACTTTATGTGTCTGTGCTTACAATGGATTTTGTCCTGAATGGTAGATATGATCTAATGGGCATTCTGGGTCTATTTACCCTTTTAAAAAAATATCTCGTATAGCTAATACAATTATCAACAGTAAAAAATAAATTAGACTAATTTAGCTGAAATTTAAGGCTCTGCTAGCCTTGACAATATATATATATGACTATATATATATATGACTATATATATATGTATATGACAATAAGAAATACATTGTAGCCAATGCCTGGAGTCTTAATATGCTTTTATCTGCCTGTTAATTTAGTGTAAATAGTCCTTTGTCCATAGACTCACGGAGTTACTCTATTCTGAAACCAGGGAAATGGTTAATATTTCTAATACGACCTACAAAGCATTGTAGTGTATTATAATAATTATTCCTAAGTCAGAAGACTTACACTGTGTAAACAGTGAAACATCAACCAGGAACATTAAACCCATATATTGAATTTCTGGATGCTTGTTGCCTCTCTAAACTACAGGTTTTGCATTTGGATCCTAGATTTAACAGAAGAGTATATAGAAATTCTTGTAACCAGATACCATAATATAAAACATTCATACAGCTTGATTACGGAAGTTCAGAATTAGATTTCTTTTTTTAAATATCACAAGTTAAATTGGAACTGGAATTCATAAATATTTCCTTTTACCTCTATTTCTGAATGTTCACAATAGATGAGTCACATTTTCCTTTGAGACTGTCTAATTTGAATTAGGTTAATCTTTGTCTTTACTATCATAAAAGACATGTTTTAACACAGAATAAATAACAAATTAACTCTTAAAATCCACTGGAGACAAAGGTTAATAATTTTATTCCTCTACAGCTAGATAATGTTGGCTGTGACTATAGATAGAGTATTTTTCTTTCCTAGTCCTGTCATGGTAAGAATTACAGAGAACTAACATATGTTAAGTATACAAATACACATAAATCCTGAGTATATGCACACTTTATTTCATTAACCTGCATCCACAGACAGATCTAGAGGTCCTACTCCATTTCATTTGATCAGCAAGAGCTGAACACATGATCTGCAACAGCAGAGCAAATGCAGAATATCTCAGATATATAATTAAAATCTGGACCTGAAATTAATTGCACTATTTTAATTTTGTAAAAATGTTTGTGTCTATTATATCTAACAGTGATTAAATAAAATTTAAATTAAGATCATAATATACAAAGAGCATTAATGCCCTGTATAAAGCTCAGTAGATTCCTATGAATCCTTGTGCCAAGAACCTTGCAAAGATTACTCAGAAAAAACCCCCACCAAACCCAAAACCAAATCTCAAAATGGCCTACTTTGCACATGTAACACAAGACTTCACCGATTAATATGACATACTCTAATTCCTAATGATTGCAACATGGAAATCCAATGTAAGAAATAGACAATATTCCTAACTTGTTTTACGAGTCTGCTACAGACCACCCAACCAGGATGAAGAGACAGATGGAATGTTCTATAAGCAGCTGGGAGAAGTCTCACAATCGCTGGCCCTTGTTCTCGCGGGGGACTTCAACTTACCAGATGTCTGCTGGAAATGCCATAGAGCAGAGAGGAAACCATCCAGGAGGTTCCTGGAG